>Ga0209123_1001483_pt1 | contig 23114 bp, 11 predicted proteins | sample BarGraIncu00431A_FD_184500 | JGI IMG/M metagenome (GOLD analysis project Ga0209123, IMG submission 184500) | Arctic peat soil microbial communities from Barrow, Alaska, USA - Barrow Graham LP Incubations 004-31A (SPAdes) (version 2) | ecosystem: Environmental > Terrestrial > Soil > Wetlands >...
GCCGTTAAGCTAAGGTCTGGTGGTGTCTGATCCCCCCTGTGGGAACAGGGGGGAAGGCTCGCGCAGCGAGACAGGGGGGTCTTTAGCCCTGGCAAATCACCCCCCTGCCTCTCTGCGTTCGGCTTCCCCCCTATTTCATAGGGGGGACAAAACATGCCCTTTACAGAGATATCCCTTAAACTTAATGGCAGTGAGGGCAGGGTGGGGATGGGGTGACATCCGAGGGTGAGTTGGGTTTCAGCTTCCTGAGTTGAACGGTTGCGACCCTTTTTGACCTTGTGCCGGCACCGGCATTGCGGTATTGTCGCAGTTTGTCTGAAATCGATCACCTCGGAGGATTCCTTTGAAAATAACCCGCATGTTTACCAGCATCGCCCTGGCAGCAACTGTCCTATCCCCGCCTGCACATGCGCAGGAGCCAGTCCCGACAGCTGTCTCAGCTCAGGTCACGGTGACAGCTTCACCCGTGCCGGCCGCCCTACCGCTGCCAACTACGTCGCAGGCTCTGGCTCCGGCGCCGGTGCCGATAGTGATTTCCATCGTAGCCGCTCCGGAAAAACCGGCAGATAGTGCCGTCGTAGCCCTTGCCAAGGAAAACGCATTGTTGCAGGAAAAGCTTAAGACCTTGGAGGGGTGCAGCATCAGTTCCACCAGCTTGGCCTCCAAGAACTGCAGGAGATTGAAGGATGTCGCCGCCGACATCCGGGTGCAGCGCCAGGGGATGGCCGATTTCGAGGGGTACGTGAAGTGGATGTCCACCAACATCGCGGGATACTCCAAGTACCTGTCTGCCGGGTCAGTCGCGGCTGGATTTGCCAAGGTGCTGCCAATCCCTTATGCCGGCCAAGCCTCCGTTTTCACGAAGTTCGTTTCCAACGCAGCAATTTCTCTGAGTGCCGCGTCGGTCTCCATCAACAAGTATCTCGGCACCTCCCAGCAGTTTCTGAACCGCGCCGATGCGCTGGATCCCGCCAAGGGCGTTTCCCCTCAGGAGGTGTCCGAGTTGGTGCGTTTTGCCGACCAGGAACTGCTAAAGGAGATGGCAGAAGTTCAGGAGCGGCTCACCAGCACCGCCGAGCTGTCTGCGTCGTCACTCTCTTTTCTGGAGAGTCTGAATCATTATATGGGGTCGACCGACGAATACTGGACCAAGACCAAGTCGCTTCTGAAGAGTGATGACAAGAAGGAAAAGAGTTTTCTCTCCGAGAGTACCAGCTCTCTCAGGAACAGGGCGCTCGCCTTCAACGGCAAGTTTAAGAAGTTTGAAGAGACGGTTAAAAAGGATGCTCCGCTCATCAAGTCACTGGTTGCCTACGACGATCTGATACGCGAGATAGATCCCAAGTTTGCCAAATTGAAGTAGGTGCCAGTTAAGGAATACCTGACGCGTGGCGGTGCTTTATCCCCCCTATGAAATAAGCCGAACGCAGAGAGGCAGGGGGGTGTTTTGGGGGCTAAAGACCCCCCTGTCTCGCCACGCGAGCCTTCCCCCCTGTTCCACAGGGGGGATACTGCCAGATCCAGTCCCCGTGCCGGTCCTTAACTTGACGGCAGTGCCTGGCGGGGGAGGGTCGGGGAGAGGGGACTTTCAGGGCAAACTCGAACAAATGACCACTTTCTGAAGTTGACGGTTCCTGCGCGGACACAAAACGTGCATGGAGGATAGCTCTTCGGGAAGGGGGGGCTGCCAACCGCATTTACTTCCTGCCGTCGGCCATCTTCGCGCTTTCGGGCAGGCGCCGCAACAGATACATGAAAACCGGTCCCGCCACCCCTCCCAAGCCCGCCGTTGCAAAAGCTATCCCCCAGTCCACCGAAAACCACCCCCAAGGTCGTAAATTGGCGGTGAGATCCAGTGCCCAGCCAAAAACAGTCGGCGAAATCATCGCCAGGGTGTAGCCGATCAAGGACTGCATCCCCATGGCGGCCCCGAGATACGCGGGACTGACCAGTTCGGTAAGTGCAGTGGAGAAGACCGGTGACTCGGCGGAGACCAGGAAGCCGTAGACCAGCCCAAAACAAAGTGCGTAAGCCGGATGGCAGTTGATCAGCCAGCCAAAGCCAAAGGAGCAGCAAGCGCTCCCTGCCATGACGAGGGTGATGGTCCTGGTTCTCCCCAGTCGGTCCGACAGCGACCCGGTGAGCGCAGTCGAGATGGCGCCTACTCCAATCACCAGCGCGGCCGCAGTCGCAGCCCAGCCGGGCGCCACTCCGCGGGAAATGCCGTGCGCTATCAGCGAAGCTGTGAAGAACGGAGCGATCCAGCCGCGCATCCCGTACATCTCCCACATGTGGGAGGCGTAGCCGAGGATCATCAGCAGTGCGGAGCGATTCCCCAGGGTTTCGGCGGCAAGCCCGGCTCTGGCCGCGGCCGCTGGCCTGGGGTGAATGGTGGGACGGTAGCCCCGGAATACCAGAAAAGAGAGTGCTGTGCCCAAGTAGACAAAGGCAGAACAAGCCAGGAAGGCGTAGCGCCAGCCAAAGAGCGAGGAGAGCCAGCCGGTGAGAGCCAGTGAGAGCGAGGCGCCCAGCATGAGGCTTCCGACATAGATCCCGATGGCGCGGCCGCGCTCATTGGCCCCGAACCGCTCTGCTACCAGCTTGATCCCCGGCATGTAGGTGCCCCCCATGCCGATGCCGGTCAGCGCCCTCAGGATCAGGGCACTGGTATAGTCGTGGGCATAGAGGGCGAAAAGCAGATTGGCGCTCGCCGACCAAAGGGCCGAGGCGATGAAGATGTTGCGCGTATTAAGGCGGTCCGTAGCCGCGCTCAGGATAACGCCGGAGGCGATGTAGCCCAGTTGGTAGACCGAGAGGATGGAGCCCGCCATGGTGTTATTCATCCCCCACTCGCCCTTTAACTGGGGCAGGACCGCCGAGTAGTTGATGAACACCATCATGATGAAGAGCTGTACCAGGCAAAGCGTGAGGAGCCAGCGGGTTTTCTCGGACATGCGGAGGGAACTCCCTGCTTCTGGCGGTGGTACGCAGCTCCCCCCCGAAAGGGGAGGAGCTGCGGGAGGGGAGGGGGTTAGAATTTGTAGCCGAGGCTAGCTGCGATCAGGTGTGCGTCGGATTTGTAGGTCCCGTTCGCGTTGAATGGGGCCGACAGGTTGGCACTGGCAAGATTGTCCCCCTTGGTCCGGTTCTGATACATCTGATAGGCATAGGAAAAGGCAAAAGTGAAGCGCTGGTAGTCCACGTCGGTGCCGACACAGAACACGTGCGTGGCGGCGTCGGGAATGGATGGGTCAAAGGTGCTGTCGGGAGCGGCGCTGTTGCCGTAGACGTAGCCGGCCAAGAGGGCGACATTATCATTGAGCCGGTACTTGCCTCCCAGGTTGAGGCCGAAGGTGTCGTGCCAGTTTCTCTGCGTCGCCGGGAGGGGGGTGTTGTTGTCCAGGTTCAACTGCAGCTCTTTGAATGCCGACCAGCCCTCCCACCTGACGCCAGCTTCGATAACGAGCGGAGCGGACACCTGGTAGGAAATGCCTGCGGTAGCCTGCTGCGGCAGCCGGATGCTGGTTTTGCCGCTGCTGTTCAGGGCGGGAATTGACGGCGAGGTGTTGGAATCACCTTTCACTTCGACAAAGGTGGCGCTGCGGTAGGATGCTCCGAAGCTAATGTCCTTGTTGATGTCGTAGGCAAGAGCGACGTTGTAACCGACACCGGTGCCGTCACCCTTGAATTTCTGTCCCCCGACCTCGGCGGTGGGGCCGGGGATTCCCAGCGCTGTGGTGGAAAGTCTCCTCTCCAGCGTGGCGTCAAGCAGTATCACATCGAGGCCAGCGGCGACGGCGAGCGAGGGGATGATCCGGTAGGATACGACCGAGTTGATGTCGAAGGTCTTCAGTGTCGACTTGGTCGCCATGAATTTGCCATCCCAGCTGGTGCCCCAATCCGTGCCAAGGCCGAACGGGTTGAAGACACCAAGGCCCGCACTCAGGGTGTCGTTGAACTTGTGTGTGGCGTAGAAAGTGCTCGGGAAAAAAGTGGAGTCATTGGAGGTTGAACTCCCCCCGGGCTGATTGCTGTCAAACTGGTGCGAGGATACGATGGCGGTGGTCCCGATTTCAAGCCGGGTGCCGTCCAGCTTATTCATCAGGGCAGGGTTGTAAAAGATCGTGCTCGGGCTTTGCGTGTGTGCCGTTACCGCGTTCCCCTGGCCGAGAGCCGATGCTCCCTGGGTAAATACCGCATAGCCCGAGGCGTGTGCGCTCGAAAGCGCGCCCAGCGAGATCAGAAGTGCCGGCAGCGCCGTTAACATCCCTTTTTTGTAATTCATCTCCACCCTCCCAGATTGTTGGTTACATCGTTGGTCATTATGCGATTTCAAACTGTAAAACCTGAAGTAGCTCTTTCGTAACCTTGGCTAATTGTAATAAGACGCGCTGCATTTCTATGCCTGGCCGGTCCGGCTCCCTACAAAGCTGCAGGAAAATAAGCGGATAAAGTCACATCATGCGCTGCTGGAGTTGCAAGAACCGATGAGATACTTATCACATTAGGACTGCGCTGTAAAGAGTTGTGCTCATCCTGACTTAAACTGATATCCGCGTGCCTAATTGCGGCCGTAAAAGGCTCGATGTGTCATTGCCTAATGAGCCTTTATGTGATAGGTTTCGGGGAGTTACTCAGAAAAGACTTATTGGAGATTGAGACTTATGCCGGTCAGCAAATATCTGATGGAAAATGAAGAGGAAACCAAGCGTCTGATCGTCAAGACAGACACCAATGCCGTGGTGCAACAGGCACTCTGGGCCGGTATTGCTCCCGGGATGCGGGTCGTCGATGTCGGTTGCGGCCCGGGAATCACGACGCACACCCTCAACGGTCTGGTGCAACCGGGCGGGAGTATACTGGGTTTCGATCTGTCGGGGAAAAGGGCGGAATTCGGCAACAAGCATTATGGCGGGGAGACCATTCATTTCGAGCAGCGCGACGCTTTGCTGCCGCTGGAGGACTTCGGACAGTTCGACTTTGCCTGGATCCGCTTTGTGCTGGAATACCATTACACTAACAGTCTCGACCTGGTGCAGAATGTCTCCAAAATCATCAAGCCGGGCGGCACGTTTTGTCTCATAGACCTGGACTACAACTGTCTCACCCACTACGGGCATTCGCCGCGCATGGAGCGGGCCATAGCCGCCATCATGAAGAACATCGAGGAGAGGGTGAACTTCGACGCCTATGTGGGGCGCAAGCTCTACTCGTACCTGTACGACCTGGGGTATGAGGACATCGACGTGAAGGTCGGCGCCCACCACCAGATCTTCGGGGCTTTGAAGGGGAGCGACGACTTCAACTGGACCAAGAAGGTGGAGGTCGCCGCGCGGCACTACAACTTTGAAGAGTACGAGGGGGGGTACCAGGAGTTTGTGGAAGAATACCGTGCCTTTTTCGACAGCCCGCGCCGCTTCACCTATACGCCCATCATCTCCTGCCGGGGGCGCAAGCCTGCTGCATCGTGAGCATCCTGCTCATCCTGTTCTTTCTGTGCCTCATCGGCTGCCGCGCGGGTTCGGCAGACGATGAGCGCTTCCACGACCTTCTTGTCAAAGTGGCTGCCGCTGCCATCGCGTAACAGGCGAAACGCCTCCTCGGTGAGCATCGGTTCGCGGTAGTGGCGCATCGAGGTGACCGCTTCGTAGAAATCGGCCACCGCGATGATCTTGGCGCCCAGCGGTATGTCTTTTTCCTTAAGCCCCTTCGGATAGCCGGTCCCGTCGATCTTTTCGTGATGGGCGCCCGCGATTTCCGGCACCTGCCGGTAGATCCCCTCGAAATTTACCTGGTCCAGGATGTCCCGGGTCTTGTAGCAGTGCGTCTTGACGATCTCGTATTCCATGTCGGTGAGCTTGCCGTTTTTCTTGAGGATCGCGTCCGGCACCCCGATCTTGCCGTAGTCGTGCAGCAGAGCCGCTACCCGGATCATCTCGCATTCGGCGGCCGTGAGCCTCAGTTCCCGGCAGATCTCGACCGAATACTGGGTGACCTTGTCGGAATGGCCGGCAGTCAGCGGGTCCCTGGCGTCGATCGATGCTGCCATGACCTTGAGAAAGGAGCTGAACTGGCTGAACTTCGCCTCCAGCAGGTTCGCGTTCTGGATGGCGATTCCGATGACCGGGGCGATCCCCATCAGGAGGCTGATGTCGCTTTGCAGTAGCGGCCGCTTCGACTTCAGATTGTCCACGGCGAGAATGCCCACCGACTCCCCGTCGCAGATGATCGGGCAGCAGATGAAGGACTGGCTTCCGAGCTTTCGGGCGAACTCCAGGCTGCGCAGGGAAAGGTTGCCGTCGAGTTCGTTGATGTCGTTAACCAGAAAAGGCTTCTGCTCCCGCATCGAGATGACGAAAACCCCTTGGCTTTCGGGCCTATTGAGGTGGAAGGTCGTCTTGACGAGGGTGTTGACATGCTCCTTGGGATAGCCAAAGCCTGCGCGAAACACGAGCTTGGTCTTTTTCGGGTTTGCAAGCAGGATGAGCCCGCGGTCGTAATCGAGGCGCTTTTCCAGCACCAGCACGACGCTTGCCAGGATGTCGTCGATGTTGGTCTGGCGGCTGATCGCCTGGCCGATCTCGTTGGTGACCAGAGCGTTGTTGTAGTTCAGGTTTATCTGGTCCAAGAGGTTGTCGGTGGTTCCCTTGAAGTTGTCGAGCCTCTCCTGCAAGGCTTCCTTTTGGTGCTTCAGCCGGGATATGGCGGTGAGTAGGGCGATCACCAGGCAAACCGGCAGGGCGGATTTCAGGGCAGTCAAGGGGTCGAAAAGCAGGGTGAGGCAGGTTTCCGAGACCACGAGGGCGGCTGAGGCGTTACGTACCTCCTGCCAGGCGGTCAGGCGCGGTTTTTCCCAGGTAATCAGGTAGCGGCAGACCTTGCCCCCCTTGAAGGTGCATTCCGTGTGCTCGACATGCGGCAGCTTCTTATGGAAAACCATGCCGAGCGCTTCCAGGAACCCGATCCGGTTTTCGCACTGAAACGGCCTTTCCTGGCAGTCGGGGCGCGGGGTGACGGTGATCTCGATGGAGTGTGAGGAGATCTTTTTCGAGGCAAACACGCAGGAGCGCGTGAAGTTGGCGGAGGACTTGTTGATCAGCTCGTACACCTTGGCGGGGCCGACCATGCCCAGGACGTACTGGCGCATCATGCCGCTGGCGTCGGGGGACGCCGCGTAGCGTCCCGCCTCGCGGGCGAGGTTGCTGCTGCCGGTCAGCCTGCTGGCCTGCGCATTGAAGTTGTTCACCTGGGTCTGGGTAAACCAATGCCCCTGGTCCGCGACCTCATAGGGGCGTATCCCCGACAGTTCCAGTAACTCAACGACATTCACGAAGAGGTACTTACTTTTGATCAGCTTTATGTAGTTGTCGATAATCCTACTGTTGTAGAGCGGCTTATCGTCTGACTTAAATTCCATATCGATACCCTGTTGTCTAGGTTTTCACTGTTTTTAGCAGTCGGTCCAGGTAAACGTAACCCTTGTCGGCGTGCTGCATGCTCATCACCCAGAGAATATAGGTCCTCTCGTAGGTTATCTGCTGGCTCTGTGCGTAGCTTACCGGGAAGAGGAGAACGGGCATCTCCTCCTGGTCAAAGCGGATGAACAGGAGAGAGAGGGCGAGGCTCAGGGTATCGCGGGAGAGCGCCTCGGGGTCCAGGACGTACACGCTCACACAGTTGGTGAGGTCTGACATGTTCAGGCCGACATCGGAGAAGTTGAGCATGAAAACGGCGACCAGGCTGCCGTGCAACTTCAGGGAAAAGAGGTGGCGCTCCCTTTTGAACCCGAGGGACTCGTACTCGCGCCGGATGTCGCCCCCCTCCAGCATGCTCGCTTCCAGGTCGAGGGCCTCGATCATCAGGCCGCCGGAGTTATCTTCGTAAAAACTTTCCAGCTCCTGCAGGTCGGTCTTGATGGTCTCGGTCATCCCCCAGGCGTCGGACATCCTCTGCAGGCTGTTGAACTCGCGGTGCACGTGCAGGTAGGCAAATTCGTCCAGGGAGCATTCCTTGGGGTTCTTCAGGTGCCGGGCGATCCCGCCGAACGCCTTGTGGGGGAACTTGTTGTCGGGGCGGTAGTAGCAAAACACGTAGTTCATGTGAATCGAGTAGAGCCGGTGCGAGTCGTTGTTGAACCTGGTTATCTGGTTCAGCACCACCAGTCCGCCGTGGTTGGATTCCGACTTGGAGGCGGCGTGATGGTGGATCATCCAGGAGTTCTCGTAAAAGCGGATGGTCGCCATGTGCCCCAGGATGGCGCCCCGTCTCTGGTAGATGAAGTGGCGCGCCATGCGGGGGTTCTCGGTGTAGAGCTTCTCGTAGAGTTCGCGGTACTTTTCCTTATTTTCCTTGATGTGGCTGTACTTTTTCGGGTAGATGAAGCCGGTCTCGAAGAAGAACTGCCAGAGTTGGTCCATGTCGACCTTGCTGCAGAGGTAGGAGTCCTTCGAGTTAACCTGGTAGATGAGTGCTAAAAGCCGCACGTGGTCCTGAATATCCATGTCGAGGATCGCCAGGCCGCAGCGCGCCGTGTTCTTGTCGGTTTCCGGGGGCTGGCGGTACACGACCTGGGCCTGGCAGCTGGAGACGAAGCTGTTGGCGAAATTGAGTTCAACGCAGTCGATGATCATGCCGGGTAGCAGCACCGAGTCGCTGGCGTCCTCCTCCACGGAGAACCCGCCGCCCGACAGGTCGATGACCTTGAGGTCGACCCGCTTGCCGGTGAAGGGGTGCTTGAACATGGCATTGGGGGAAGGGACCAACTGCTGGCGGGCGCTGCGGTAGCTTTTCGGCTTGAAGCGCGGCTTTTGCAGGCTGAGCGGCTCCAGCACGAAGGTTCTGGCCGTCTGCCCGGAGTTCTGCTTGATGATGCGGCACTCTCCGGAATAATGGGTGCCGGAGGCGTTGGAAAAGACCACGTTGACCGGGAGGTCCGGGGCCACCCACTGAAAAGTCTGGGGCGGCTTGGCGTGCACCTCCACGCGGAAGGAGACGGCATTGAAGTCGAGCAGCGTGCCGTCGAACACGGCGGAGTTTTGCATCAGCTGGGCGCGCACCCCGTCGCAGAGATGCCGGCGTACCTTGCGGTAGCAGACCTCGCGGGCGCTTTCCGGCAACTGGAAGAGGATCCCGCGCTCGTTCATTTCCAGCACGGTGGGCTCGACCACCACCAGCTTGTAGCCGTCGATGACGAAGATATTTTCAAAAATGGTGGAACGGATTTTTTGCAGCACGTTGGGAGATTCGACCCAGTGGCACTCTAGTTGGTCTTCATTGCAGGGGAGAGGTTTAGCTTCCAGCGTTATGGTTCGGGAGTACTTGGTATGCTTAAAGTTGACCAACAGGGAGCCGTCTTGAAAGTTCAGGAAGTTCAGACGGTTTATCAGCTTACTTCTGTTGATCTCCTTTTCGTTGTCCTGGGGGAACTCAATGGTCGTTCCTGGCCGGATAAACTGTAGAATTTTACGGGCACTTTCCATTGTCTATCCTCGATTGTTCCGGCAAAGTCAATCGGTGCGCCTAATTGAGCTAAAACCATGCCTTCATTGCATTGATCATGTTGCATCTAGAGAGCCGTTGTCAGAAAAAACCCTACTACCAATAACACAAAATCAGAGAACTTTCACCACAAATTAACGCACTTGGTAGCCAGTGTCAATGACAGTCAGGCTGCCACTTTTATCGTGCTTGTATACGGCAATGCCAGAGATTGAGATTGCCGTCAAATATAAGTATAGACCCGGACACATTTGTTATGGAAAATGAAATGTATTTAATTCGGCTTTGTTGTGGAAGGGGCAAAACTAAGAGAATGTAGCTGCGTCCTACTCCTGCGAAGAGCGAAGAGGTCGGTTATTGTTATTGCCAACGCGCACATCTTTCAAAAGATCCCTCGCCTTCAGGGAGAGCGAATGAGCAACAAGCGTCCCTGACTGCGCCCTTTGGTGTGCGATTGGATGTGACCTGAATGAGCTGATTAAGGCTTAAAGGTTTCAACCTTTTTGACGCAGCGATTCCGTTGCTTCCAGGTAAGAGTTGAAGTCGAAAGTCCTGGCTGCGGGAGGGGCCGACGCCGCTTGTGGGGCGGGTGGGGCGGAAATAGCGGGAGTAGCGGGGGGAGCGCCCAGCGCGGAAATCACGCGGTTGCGTCCGTTTGCTTTGGCTTGATAAAGAGCGATATCCGAGGCGTGAATCAGGGCGGTATACGTGCGGCCGTCCTCGGGAAACGAGGCGACACCGATGCTTGCGGTCAACCTGCCTAGCGGCAGGCCTTGCTCCCCGGAGAATTTCTCTGCTTCGATCTCGCTCCTGATGCGATCGGCCACCAGTGACGCCTCGGCTTTCGTGGTGCCGGGGAGCAGGGCGCAGAATTCTTCTCCGCCGTAGCGGGCAACCGTGTCCATCTCCCGAAGCGTAGCCTGGATAATGGCTGCGGTGCGCCGGAGCGCTTCGTCGCCTGCCAGATGCCCGCAGACGTCGTTGTAGTTCTTGAAGAAATCGAGGTCGATGAATAATATGGTTAGGCTGAGTCCCTGATGGTTGCTCCGGTTCAACTCTTCCTCAATGCGGCTTTTCAAGAAGCGGCGATTGTAGAGACCGGTCAGCGCGTCAGTTACCGAGAGTTGCTCGAAGCGGACCGACTCCTCCATGACCAAAGTGCGTTCGATCATGAGCGAAGCGAGGTTGGCAAAGGAGGTTAAAAGCTGCATGTCTGCGTCGGTAAAGGGGGCAAGGTCCGCCTTGTCCGAGAGGTTCAGTACGCCAATGACTTTGTCCTTGAGCTTGAGCGGAATGCAGATGAGCGCCTTGGATTTGAAGCGGGGGCGGTTGATCATGGCGACCCGGCTGTCCTTCTCCACGTCGTTGATCAGTAAAGGTTGACCGGTCTGGGCCACCCTGCCGGCGATCCCCTTGCCGACCTTCATGGGGAGGCACTGGGCGATGTGCAGCGTCATTCCCTTGGTGAAAACGATATGCATGGTTTCGCCGTTCTTGTCGATCAGCATGATCGAGCCTTGGGACGCGCTCAGCAGGTCCGCGGCTATTTCCAGGATCGTTTTGTACAGTTCATCCTTACTCCCCACCTGCAGCAGCGTGTTGGTGAGCGAGAGGAGCCGGCCCGACAGGGAGCTGGCCCGCGCCTGTTCCGCTTCCTTGACCAACTGCGCCATACGGGACGCCACCCCGTGAGCCAGCATCGAGAGGACCAGCAGGTCGTTGGCCGCCAGGTCGCTGTCCAGGATGCAGAGAAAGCCGAGGCGCTCGCCCCGGCTTTCCAGCGGGAAAGAGGTCGCCAGGGTCGCCTGCAGGCCGGGAAGCGCCCGCCGCATCTCGGCGTCATACAGTACCGTTGTCTTCACCTTATCCGGGGATAAATACGCCTCGACCGCCGGTCCTGAAATACTGCCCAGCTCGTCAGGCAGTCCCCAGAGCCCGGACACCGCGAACGAGGAGCCTTCGGCCTGGCGCAGGGCAAGGGCAATTTTAGGGGGAGCAACCAGGGAGACGATCGTTTCGCAGCAGATGGCGATGGTCTCGGCAAGGCTCTTGGTTCGATCCACCTGTTGCAGAAATTCCGCGATCTCGGCAAGCCGCTGGTCGGCACCCTCCCGGCTCCCTGGCGCCTGGCTGACGCGCTCCTGATCGACTCGTTTCGGCTCGACGGGCTCGGGCGTGCGGGGAATGAATTCCGCTATTTCACTAACCTTTTTCAGGCAGAAGTTTAGCCGGTTGATCTCCTTGGACGCGGTCTGGGCGACGTTTTCCACCTCGCGAGCCGTCGCAGTCGGCAGCGTTTCCACGTGAGGAAACAGCGAAAAGACGTCATTGCCTCCCTTACGCGATAAGGCGGCAAGTTGCCAAAGATCGATCGTGGTGTCCCTGACGCCGTCGCCGATGAGACAAAAACTGTCACCTTGGCGCGTAAATGGGACAACGAAGCCGAAGAAGGCGCCGCCATAACGGCAGACCGCCGGTACCCCCTCGTCGAAATAACCGCCCAGGTCTTTGGCGAAGAAATGCCGCGCCACTTCGTTACTGACGGAGTCCTGTACCTGCGCACAGCAGTACAGAAAACTCGCAGAACCAGTGACTTCGCTTTCCTGGCGGCGGTACAGCGTCAGGTTGTACGGGGCAAGGGAGGAAATTGACACCTTGACGGCCGTTAACAATTCTGAAAGCTGCTCTATGTCGATTTCACTTCTCACTGATCCAGAGCTCCAGGAAACGGGTCGACGGCTACGGGCCAATCACAAAGAGGGACCAAAAAACGGCACAAAAGGGGTCTGGGTTGACCCGGGCGGAAGATGATGCAATTATCATGCCTTAATTAAACCACGCAGTGGCACTGCGATGTCGGCAAAGCAGCACAACGGCGACCTGCAGGTTCTGGTGCAGCCTTTGGATAATCGCATCAGTTATTACGCTATTTAGCTGATTTCAGCAAGAAAAAGTTAATACTTCGTTTCACTTTACCCTCACGTGAGGAATAGTAGACCGCGGCAACAGCTAAGACCGATAAAGTCGTTGATTTACCTGTCTAAACCCCGTAATATTCCTTCGTTCTCAGATCCAGGAGTTTTCATGCCAATCGTTTCGCCCGACACCCCCCTTTACAACAGCCGAATCTTCAACACCTTCCTGAAACTGCTCAGGGAAAGATACAGCTATGTCAACATACCAGAACTGCTGACTCAGGTGGGGATTCGGGAGTCTGAGGTCCTTGATCAAGGCCACTGGTTTTCCCAGCGGCAGGTCAATCTCTTCTACGAGCGGATGGTGCAGTTGACCGGGAACCAGAGCCTGGCCCAGGAGGCCGGTCGCTATGCGGCATCCTCCGGAGCCTTTGGCTTGCTGCGCGATTTCTTGCTGGGACTGGCCGGTCCGGAAAATGTGTTTGCCCTGCTCAACCGGGTCGTTGCCTGCGTCAGCCGCTCTTCCAGCTATAACTCGCGCAAATTGGGGCCGCGCCTACTCGAAGTGACCGTTACCTTTGAGGAGGGGGTTTGCGAAAAGCAATTTCAGTGTGACAACCGCATCGGCTCCTTCGAGGCGATTTTTCTGATGTTCGGCTACAGTCTTCCGACCATACGCCACGACGAGTGCGTCTTCCAGGGAGCCACGGTCTGCCGCTATCTGATCTCCTGGGAGGCTTCCGCCGCCGACCATCTCACCCTGATGCGCCGCCTGCTCTTTTTTCTGTTGTTGCCGATGGCGCTCTTTGCGTTTTTTTTCTCCCCGGGAACCTTCATGGGGTACTTGTTCCTCGGCTCGGTGCTGTTCTACCTGATGCTGGTCGTCGGGGCCCAGCGCATCGAGCGCACCTCTTTGCTCACCACGCTTGGTGGGGTGCGGGCCTCTAGCGAGATGCTCATCGGTCAGATGAAGGGAAACATCGACAGCGCCCTGCTGATTAACGAAATCGGAGAGGTCATTTCCAAGCGGACCGACCTGGATGAGATTCTTTCCGACGTGAACCAGGTGCTCCAGAAGCGGCTCAACTACGGCCGCGGCGTGGTGCTGCTCGCCAACCGCGAGCGCAACGCGCTGCTGCTGAGAAGCTGCTTCGGGCTGGACCCCGAGGTCGAGCGTGGTCTGGAGCGCTTGGAGCATCTCATTGACGGACCGGCCTTTACCGGGATCTTTGCCCACTGCTTCAAAGAGCAAAAATGCCTGTTGGTCAACGACTTCGCAAATGTTGCACCCCTGGTGACTCCGGACCACTTCGAATTTTTCAACTCCCTCGGGGTGCGCTCCTTCATCTGCGTGCCCATTGTCTGCGAGGGGGAGTCGCTCGGAATCCTTGCCGTGGACGACTGGAACCGGGAAGGGGAACTGCTGCAAAACGACCTTACCCTGCTCCAGGGGGTCGCCCCGGTCGTCGGAATTGCCATCAGGAACGCCATGCGGCTTGCCAATGAGCGGGATCTCTCGGAACAGCTTAGGAAGGCATCCGAACAGTTGGAGAGGCGGGTGGAGGAGCGCACGGCAGAGCTTTCCCGCGCCAACGAGGAATTAGAATTTCTCTACGACTCCGTCTCTCACGACCTGCGCACGCCGCTTAGGGTCATTTACGGTTACGGCGAGCTGCTGCTCGACGGCCACGCCGAGCAGCTCGACGAAACGGCCCGGCAGTACCTCGACTCGATGATACGGGGCGGGGAGCAGATGGAAGCGACCCTCGACAGGATGCTTGATTTCTCCGAAGTAAGGCTGCTGCAACTGGTCCTGGAACCGGTCGACCTGAGCCAGTTGGCCCAACGCATCATGTGCGACCTCAGGATCACCGACCCCAAGCGGATCGTCAGGTTGGAGATCGAGAAGAATGTCGTCGTGGTCGGAGATCGGGGGCTTTTGACCAGCATTATGGAAAACCTGCTTGGCAATGCCTGGAAGTACTCTGCGGCCCGGACGGACAGCGTCATATCTTTCGGGGTAAGCGACGGGGCTTATTTTGTCGCGGACAATGGCGACGGCTTTGATATGGATCACGCCGACCGGCTCTTTACGCCATTTCAGAGACTGCACGACAATTCCCAATTCGCCGGGCACGGTCTGGGGCTTTCCATGGTTCGCAACATGGTGGAGCGGTTGGGGGGGCAGGTGTGGGGGATTGGTGCGCCGGGGAAGGGTGCTACCTTCTATTTCACCGTCGGCGGGCAGGTTGTTAAGGCGTAGGGTCGTTGAGTTGTTGAGTTGTCCAATCCTCCCTTACAGAAACTCTCCCTCCCCTGCAAGGGGAGGGTATGGGGGCCTGCAAGTGAGGGAGCGTGGAATCCGTCCCCTGTTTAAGCTACTTGACGATAGCACCGAACTCGACCCGGCTTCCGCTGGATTTCTCCTTGGCGGGGTGGTAGATGTCGGCGCTCTTCTCGAATAGCCGCTCCGGAGGAAGCTTGCCGCTTTTCAACAGGAAGTCCCGCACCGCCTCAGCGCGCTCGCGCGCCAGCGCCTGCAACTCGTTTTCCCCCACGACAGTGTGAGTGATGATCAGCTTCCTCATCTCAGCGTCCGGCAAATCTTTGGCAAAGCCCAGGGCATTACGCGGTTTGGGGAACTTTTCTTTACCATAAACCGCCTTCAGGTAGACCGATTCATCCTGGGGGAGCAGTTCGGTCTGTTCCTGGGTCTGCCCCTCACGGATTTTACCCTGCTTTACCAGTGCCCGGAATTTCTCTCCCCTCATCTTCTTCGCTAGCAGTTCGTTGCGGTATCCTTCGGCATCCTTCTCCTTATCGACAAATCCGGATATCTCCAGGTTCAAGGCGGGGCGGTCCTGCAGCACCCGGGCGAGTTTCAGCAGCATTCCTTCCTCAGCCTTAGAAAGTTGTGCCGAGCCGGGCGCAAAGGGGACGGAGCTGAAGTCCTCGCCTCCTCCGAACATCGAACCAAGTAGGGCGAAGGGGGAGGTCGCCGCCTTTACTAGCAGGTTTTCCAGTATCTGCCCGATGACCCCCCAAATGCTGAATTTCGGGTCGTCGGTCTGTCCCACCACCGGCAGGTCGAGATGGATCTCTCCCTTGCGGTCCTTTAAGAGCGCGATGGCAAGCCGCACCGGAAGCTTAATGGCTTTGTCGCTTTCCACCTGTTTTCCGAAGGTGAACTGGTCGATAAAGAGCTTGTTCTTCGAGGTGAGGACCTTTTTGTCAATCTTGTACGCCAGGTCGAGGTTGAGTTTCCCCTTGTCCACGCTGTAGCCCAGATAGGTGTTGGCGTAAGGTGTGAACGGGGAGAGCTCGATGTCGGTGAAGGCGATCTTTAGGTCGAGGTAGAGATCGCCGCGCAGGGGGTTGATGACCCCGGTGATCGCTAGTGGTGAGTGATTTTCCAGGTTGCCACGTAGATCGACATCCGCCGCACGGTTGGCCTCGGAGCTAAGCCCGCTCACCCGGCCGCCCAGGTTGAAGAAGGTGGTATCGAAAGGATATTTCAAGTGGCGGTCACTGAAGTCAAGGGTCCCCCCCTGCACGGTAATGGTCCCTATCTTGATCGGGCTCGGTTGACTGGGCGCGGCTCCTGTGGCGGCCGTGGCCGCCGGCTTACCCTGGGGGGCGGGCCTGGTCTGGGGGGCGGCAGGCGCGGTCTTGGCCTGATCTTGGACCTGAACCTGGTTGGGGATCGGAGCCTGCTGCGGCGCGGTCTTGGTTGCGGTCTTGGTTGCGGTGTTGGCCGGGGCCGGGTTCTTTGCTGAGGGCTTGCCGCCCGGGGCCAAAGCGCCGGGAGCGGCCGTCGCCGGACCTGCTTCCCGCAGGTGCTGCAGGTTGAGGGTCCCGTCCGGTTCGACTATGACGCGCGCATAAAAGTTGCTGAGGGAAACGTCCTTGATGCCGAGGGAAAAGGGGGCCAGCGTGCCGCTGATGCTATCCAGTTGCATGCTTTCCCATTTGACCAGGTCGTCGTCGGTTACCGTATCCTGGCAGTAGAAGGAGCGCACGCCCAGTGAGCCCCCAAAGCTCCCTTTGAGCCCTGACGGCGCTTGCGCCAGGTCGAAGGCGAGGCTCGTGTCGAGAGCGCCGTCGGCGAGGAATATGGAGGTATCTTCGGGTATGTAGGCGTCGAAATCGCGCAGCGCTATGCGTTGCAACCGGAGGTGTCCCTTGAGCTTAAGTGGTGCCGGGGTGAGGTTCCCCGCCGCTTCGATACGCCCCTTAGTGCCGTAGCCGCTAGCCAAGGCAAATGGGATCGGCCCCTGCTTGGGACCCGCAATGCCGGCAAGAGAAAATTTCATATGGGAGAGCGAGAAGGCCGGCGCCTCCTCCTTGGTGCGGTCGGTGAAGCGGACCCCGATTTCGCTCCCCAAGACCTTGGCAACCCGATAGGAGAACGGTGCCACGGGCGCCTGTTTCACCTTGGAGGGGGCCTTTGTCTGCTTGCGATTAGCTGCCGTTGCTGCTGGCGGCGCCGTTACCCTGAGTAGCCGCTGTGCGGAGATCGCACCGCTTGCGTCGCGACTCAGAGTGACGTCCCCACCCTTGAGTTCCACGCTCTCCACCAGGGCTTTTTTCTTGTTGAGATTAACGCTGAGGCCGCTCGCGAGCGCCTCCTTGAGACGTATCCCCTCGCCGCCGCCAAATGCTGCGGCGAGATTAGTCACTTTGATCCCAGTCTTTTCCAGCACCACCCCCTGCGAGCCGGAGAAGAAGATTTCCGAGTTGACCCCGAGGGTCCCCGTTACCGGCGCCGTCAGCGTGCCCGCAAGGTAGGGATAATAGTCCTTAAGGGGGATGCCGGTAAGGGTCAGACTCGCCTTGACCTCGAGGGGCTCAGGGACCAGATCTCCTTTGAGTGCGACGCTTTCGCCTCGCGCCGAGGCGATCTTGAGGCTGAAGGGGGCGCGCTTGCCCGGGACGGTGGAAATATCGGTAACGTTTAAATCAATATCGTTGAGATCCGTCTTGAAGCCCCCCTTCGGGGTGGCGTCCCAGAGGTGAACCTTTGCACCGCTTAGCGTGAGTTTGGAAAGCTTGACCGAGAGCGGATGGGGTGCCTGCTCGGGTTTTTTCTTTTCAGCTGGGGGCTGCTCCGGGGTCTTCTCCTTCGGTCCGGACAGTTTCTGGAAGTTCCAACTCCCCGCAGCGTCCCTTGACGCGAAGATCTCCATCTTGTCCAGTTGGAGCGAACTGAGGTCGAATTGCCTGGTGAGGAGGGCCGCCCTGCCGATTTTAAGTTCCCCGCGCTGCAACTGGGCCAGGGGTGCGCCGCCCAACTCGTGCAGAGCCATCCGGTCCAGGACCAGCGACCCCGCCAGCGTTGCCTCGGGGCCGAGTTTCTCGTCTACCCGGTAGCCCAGCTCCAGCACCGTCGAGAGCCGGCCCGAAGCGACCCGTACCGGTAGCGGCACCGGAACGTAGCCGAGATAATAGGGGAGGTCGAGCGCCTGCACGTTGAGATCGATGGAGGCCTCCACAGATCGGGTAAGCGGTTTCAGTTTCCCGTTCAGGGCGATCGGCGTCCCGTTCACAACGGCCGAGAAATGGGGCGTCACGTAGCGGTCCGCCAGGTACGGAATGTTGCTGAAAAACGGTACCGCCAGTGCGAGTTTCCGGATTTGGTGGTCCTTCTCGGAGCTCAGTGCTTTGTCCTGGAAATCGAGGGAGCCGTTTTCCAGGGTGATGTTGTTCAGGGAGAAAAGGTAGCTTCCCCCCTCTTTTTTGGGCTCTTTTTTGGCGGTAAGCAGGTCTGAGAAGTTAAAACTGTTGGGCGCGGTCCGCACCAGATGCAGATAAGGTGAAGCGATCTTGATTTCTTTCACGATAAAGGCGCGTTTGGGAAGCGAGAGCGGGCTCAGAGAGAGCCGGGCCGAGCTGAAGGAGACAAAGGTGCCGCCGGAACCCTTCTCGGAGAGCCGGAAGCCGGAGATCCCGGCGCTCAGGGTGAAAGGGTTAAAGGAGACCTGGGCGATCTCCGCCCGGCGACCGGTCGCCTCGCTGATCTTTTGGACCGCCAGGTGGCGCACCAGTGGGGGTAGTGCTAGCAAGGTGAAGGCAAAAAGCGCGACGACCGCGAGGAGCGAGATTACGACGGTTTTCCTGGTCAGGCGCATGGTGACGATCCTTTAAAAGAAAAGGTTAAGGCAAAAAGAAAAGGTTAAGGTTAAGGTTGAGGTCAAGAAACAGCGAGACCTCAAACGTAGCCTTAACCTGTTTGTTTCTGCTAACTTGATAGACCGATTAGTGTCGATGCTAAAGAAACATCACGGCCCTGAATTCCTGCTTTTTATTTATTTACGCTAATACTATCATGTTTGGTGAAAGAAAGGGTCTCGATCATGGGTCTGCTCAGCCTGGACCTGGATCTGTGCAGTCTCAACCCTCAGCCTCGACCTCGATCTCAGCCTCAACCTGTTTTTCTCTACCCCACCTCGGCGTACTCGCGTTCGCGGAACTCGACCCCCAACTCACGTGCCAGCGCGCGCACCGGTTCCAGCTCGAGCCCCGGCAGGGCCACGGCGCTTGCCACCACCTGCGGGATATGCTTGGTGGCCTCGCGCAGGAAGTCGCAGACCCCGACGAAACCGGCGTCGCCGAAGGGCGTGTTGCAGAGCCTCGCGTAGGTTTGCGGGTCGGCAGCATTCAGGCTCACCGAGATCACGTCAATCAGCCCGGCAAGCTCCGGCAGGATGTTCCTGCCGTGCACCAGGTTTGCCTGGCCATCCGTATTGATCCTCACCTTGAGCCCCCGAACCTTCAACTGCGTCGCCACCTGCTGCACCAAGTCAAGCCGGATCAGCGGTTCGCCATAGCCGCAGAACACCACCTCGTCAAACTCGGAAGCGGCATCCACCGCAGCCATCACCTCAGCCAGATCAGGCTCGTGCGAGAGCTTCAACTCATGCCCCTTGACCGTCAATTCGTCGAACTTGGGGCAGAAAGTGCAGCGGTTCGAGCAGCGGTTGGTGATGTTGAGGTACAGGGAGTTCCTGATCTTGTAGGCGACCGTGCTCGACTCCTCCTGGTGCGGAATCCCGAAGAGTCTGCGCGCGTTGAAGGAGGTGATGCGCCCCACGTCCTCTGCGGAGAGCCCCTTCAGTTCGGCAATACGCTCCGCCGCAAAGCGGACGAAGGCCGGCTCGTTTCGCTTGCCGCGGTGCGGCACCGGGGAGAGGTAGGGGGAGTCGGTTTCCACCAGAAGATGCTCAATCTTCACCCCGCGAACGACTGCCCGGAGCGCCTCATTGGACGCGTAGGTGATAGTTCCCGGGATGGAGACGCGAAAACCCATTTCGATGACATCCTGCGCCATCTGCAGGTCTCCTGAGAAGCAATGCAGCACGCCTCCGACCTCGGCCGCTCCCTCTTCTCTCATGATGGCGACGACCCTGTCGTGGGCGTCGCGGTCGTGGATAATGAGCGGCAGCTTCAGCTCGCGCGCCAGGCGTATGAAGCGTCGGAACACCTCCTCCTGCGCGGGGCGGGCCGAGCGGTCGCGGTAGAAGTCGAGGCCGACCTCGCCGATGGCGACGACTTTGGAGCTCCCCTGTGCCAGTTCGCGCACCACCTGGTAGCACGCCTCGGTGACGCGGTCGGCGTCGTGAGGGTGGATCCCGACCGAGCAGTAGATCCGGTCGTAGGCGTCGGCGAGCTGGCAGGCCTCACGGCTTGATTCCAGGTCCGCGCCGACCGCGATAATGGTGCCGACCCCGGCAGCGGTCGCCCGCTCCAGCATCTCGGGAAAATCCTGGGTGAATTCCTTGCCGTATATATGGGAATGGCTGTCTATAAGTTCCATAAAATAACTCCTTTTTCTGGGTGGCGCCGCCTTTAAAGCTTTCCGAAAACCTGCTGCAGCGCCGCCGCCATTTCTTCGTACAGGAAAGGTTTCGGTATTACCCCGCAAAAGCCGTAGCTCAGCGGATTGGCCATGACCGGGTCGTCCGAATAGCCGCTCGAGACGAAGGCCTTCACTTCCGGATCGAGTTCGCGCAGGCGCTGCACCGCTTCCTTGCCCCCCATGCCGCCGGGTATGGTGAGATCCATGACGACCGCGCTAAATCCGGCGCCCGCGGCCAGGGCCTCGCTGTACAGTGCGACCGCCTGCAGGCCGTCCTTGGCGAACTCAACTTCGAACCCCATGCGGCGCAGCGTGCGCCCCGCCAGGAAGCGGACCGCCTCCTCGTCATCCATGAAGAGGACCTTCCCCTTGCCGACGAAAGGGAGCGCTGCCGGGGTGCTTAGCTGGTCCACGGGCGAGTCGCAGGCGGGGAGGTAGATGTGGAAGAGGGACCCCTTGCCCAACTCGGACTCGGCCACGATGCAGCCGTCATGTTTCTTGATGATGGAAAATGCGGTGGTGAGCCCGAGCCCGCTTCCCTTTTGCTTGGTGGTGAAATAAGGGTCGAAGATCCTCTTCAGGTGGTCCGGCTGGATGCCGCGACCAGTGTCCGCGATGGAGATCCTGACATAGCGCTCACCCTTTAGTTGCGGGGGGAGCCCCTCGCCTCCAGCCACCTCCTCGCAGACCACGGTGATGGTACCGCCGTCAGGCATGGCCTGGTCGGCGTTCATGATGAGGTTTTGCACCACCTGGCTGATCTGCCCGACATCGACCTCGACCGTGGGGAGCTGGCCGGGGATGTCGAAGATGCAGCCGACGTTGGAGCCCCTGAGCGCAAAGGCGCAGGTCTCCCTGATCAACTCCCCGACCGTGGCGCTCTTCTTGACGGGTGCGCCGCCTCTGGCGAAGGTCAGGAGCTGGCGGGTCAGATCGCGGGCGCGCAGCGAGGCGTTCTCCGCTTCGGCGAGCAGGTGGTAGGTCTCCGCATCCTCGGGCGTGAGCAGCTTGGAAAGGGAGATGTTCCCGAGGATCGCCGACAGCAGGTTGTTGAAATCGTGGGCGATGCCGCCGGCCAAAAGCCCGATCGACTCGAAACGCTCGTTCTTCTCCAACTCGACTTCGAGCTTTTTGCGCTCGGTGATGTCCTGGGCAAGGATCAGAATCGCCTGACGATCCTGGAAGGTGAAGGGTATTGCTGCCACGTTCACATCGACGACGGCGCCGTCCAGGCGGACGTACTTCTCCTCCTGGGTCGTTTGCGCCAGCCCGTCCTCGCTAAGGGTGCGGACCCGCTCGCCCTCCGCATGGTGGAATTCGGGATGGATGAAGTCGAGCACCTGGCGGTCTACGATCTCCTCGGGTGCGCTGGCGCCGAGGAGCTTCACCCCGGCCCGGTTGGAAAAGACGTACTTCCCGTCTATTTCTATATAGATCGCGTTGGTGGAGAGTTCCACGAGGTTGCGGTATCTCTCCTCACTTTCCTTGAGCATGACTTCGGCCAGGGTTTTTTCGGTGATGTCGATGGAAATCGAGCCGACCGTTTCCACCTCGCCCACACGGTCGAACAGAGGGAATTTGACTGTGTGGTACTGGTGCTGGCCATCAGGGGAATCCAGGCGGTCCTGGAAGATAAAGGCCCGGCGCCCCTCGATAACCTCAAGGTTACAGGCCTTGACGTGATCGGCGACCTCCGGCGGAAAAATGGCGCTGCATGCCTTGCCGATGACGTTCTCGCGGGTGAGGCCGGTGGCATCCTCCCAGGCGCGGTTTACCAGCAAATAGGCGCCTTCGCGGTCCGTGGCTACGATCGGGACCGGTGCGTGTTCCAAAAGAGCAGTCATGAACTCCTTGACCAGCTTCAGCTCCTCCTCAACCTTCAGTCTGATTTTTATCTCGCAGCGCAACTGCTCATTGGCGACGGCCAGGTCGCAGGTCCGATCCGCGACCCTGCGCTCCAGGTCGTCGTGGGACTTCCTGAGCCCGAGGTCGCCGCTACTTTGAGTGGGACCGGCGCACTGATGAGACCAGGCGGTGCAAAATTCCAGCTCCATTCGGTCGAACTGGGTGTCCAATAGATCAATGGCAAACTTCAGCTTCAGCGGGGTCGCCTCCAGTGCGTCGCGCAGCAGTTCCTGGTATCCCCGACGCAAACCCTGCAAAAGACAGAAGAAAACCGGCATCGGAACCGCACTCGAGTGGCGCAGCGAAACGGCGCTTTGAGAAAACCAGGTGACGGGGTCAGCCAGAGGGGGAGCCACGGGTCCACTTTGGCAGGAGGCTGTGGCATTGGACGTCGCAGAGTCGAGAGCGCAGCAAAGGGCCTCAGTGAGCCCAGTCACCGCCTGACAGAAATGGGGGGGAATCTGGGTGAGATGTTCCTGGTACCCTTGGGAGACTATATAGGAGCGTGCCCGCTCCGCCAGCCACTGAGTCTGGCCTGAGAGCAGGGCGGAGAACGATTGCATCAGCCTGGGCTCCTTTGGAGGATGCGATTTTGTTAAGAGTGCCATGACTGCTTATCTTAATGTACGATTGGTCAGGAAGCCATATAAATTTCGCAGCAAAGGGGAGAAAGAGCCAATATTAACATGAGAGAGCTCCTCACCCCTTCAAGGGGCACTGCCACTAAAGGTAAGGATGGGCGCGTCACCTGAAAGCGCGCAACGCCTTTAAACTACTTATTCCATCTGGCATAAACTCTCCCTCCCCCCTGGCGCGTTGTGTCAAAATCTTCCTTGTTTCTTTACAAAAAGCTCTTTGCTTCTAGGCTGTTACTCAGAAAAGACTTGCCTCCCCCCTCTAAAGAGGTTAAAGAGGGATGTTCGCCCACTCAGGGAGGAGAA
>Ga0209123_1001484_pt1 | contig 23101 bp, 21 predicted proteins | sample BarGraIncu00431A_FD_184500 | JGI IMG/M metagenome (GOLD analysis project Ga0209123, IMG submission 184500) | Arctic peat soil microbial communities from Barrow, Alaska, USA - Barrow Graham LP Incubations 004-31A (SPAdes) (version 2) | ecosystem: Environmental > Terrestrial > Soil > Wetlands >...
CATATTCAATAGGAGTGCGGAAATCCTTTAAGTATTTAACTTCTTTGTTATTGATTTCACCTCTACTACCTCGAATAAGAATACGATTTGATCTAATAAAAGCGCGATGTTGATCTTGTGCAAAATCATATAATGCAGACTTTCCACCAAAATCTAAAAGAGCAATTTGCTGCTCGCCGTGTAGTAAGGTCTCTTGACTTGAAAGCCCATTTCTTCCGGGGCCAGCTACAAAAGGGGAAACAACTTTAAGAGCACTAATTTTTGCGTTTTCAAACTTTACATCCAAAAGTTTTCTTAAAATGCTTATGGCATGATAGCCATGGGAGAACGAAACTTGAACATGGCTTATGTCACCTAGTTTTCCTGAACTAGCAATAGCGATTCTTGCAGCGTGCATTGGTTGAAGGTGATATTGCTCTGCTACCTGTATTTTCGCACCGAGTTTTGTAAGCTTATTTAATTCGATTAAACTCGCAACATCAGGGGCTGGAGGAGTTTCGGATAAAACAGGTATTCCAATAGATGCAAGCCTTGAAGTTATAGATGGTGCTATATTTCCGGTTACTGATACCACTACAAAGCTTGGGCTTTCATATTTTAATAAATCATCAATAGTTGAGTAGGTTTTAATTCCCCATATACTTTCAATAGATTTGCTTTTTTCAATGCTTCTTGTTACTAGGCCACAGATTTCGAATTTATCTGGTAATTCTCTTGCAATGCGAAGAAAGAATTCAGCACGCCAACCACTGCCAACAATTCCAAATGTAATTTTGTCGTTTAAAGTATTATTAATCATGTTATCCCATCCTTTTAGAGTCAATTATTAATATCTTATCTTCTTATGATAACAAGGTAGATAGCGATATTCAAGAATGCTCTGAAATTAAGGACATAAATTTGGAATATTATTATTGATTGCAAGAGGAGTTTATAAGATTGTTTAGCGAATCAATATTTGTGCTCTGATCAGTTATTATTTTATTTAAAAGAACGTCACTACTAAGATCTGTATTGCAAGCTAATATTTCATTAACTAGTTTAATACCCATATATTCCTCTTGAAGTGCCTCTTTAAGGTAGCTAACATTATCTGTGGTACCGATATGTTTTATATTGGATATAGTCTCGGACACAGTGCCATCAATGCCTATGCTGCAAGGTGCATTACCTCCCAGGTCATATATCTTAGTAGAAATTTGTGAGGCATGTTGCTTATGGATTTCTTGTATTTGTTGGAGTTCATTTTTAGCATTATCATTATTAGCATGTAGTATTAATGCGCCAAAGCTGTTAATAGCCATAAATTCTCTTTCAAGAATAAAATTTAGATTTTCAATGTTTTCACTATTCATCTTATCAACTCCTTTAATATGTATGTTGCCCAAATGGCTTATTTTTATCAAAAGCAGATAATTGTTAATAATATATGGAGTATATAAATATTTATTCAATAAATTGTAGATAATTAAATTAAAATAAACATTTAGAATTATAGGAAAAATTATGATATTGGATTGACATTTAAAAGTGAATTTTATCTAGAAAAACACTATATATTAAAAAAATTGAATAAACGAGTAAAAAACATTTTTCTAGAAGCGCTGAATGAAACAATTATTAATTATTTAATTGAATAATTGATCTTTTAAAGGAGCGCCAATGTGGACTTTTTTAAAAGTGCCAATTTTGACATAATTAATGAAAATCAAGAAAATATTATAAGAATTTCATGTAAACGGTATTATACGTAAGCGTGGCTTAGGTAATGGGATTAGGTTTGGTTATAATACTTAAATCGACATTAATATGCCAATAATGACGGTTGAAATACACTGTTTCATATGTTAACATAATTCTTGTAATGGATTAGTCCAATAATCTGATATGTTTTAGGGGGAGTTATTATTAACATTGAAATAAATAAAAAGAATGGAGTACCGCTTTACATTCAGGTTAAGAAACAAATCATGGGTGAAATAAAAAGAGGAAATCTTAAGGTAGGAGGGAAAATGCCTACAGAAAGAGAATTGTCTGTGAGCTTAAAAGTCAGTAGAAATACTGTAAGCGCAGCATACAATGATTTGGAACAAGAAGGTGCACTTAAATCCTATCAAGGTAGGGGAACTTTCGTAGTTGAAGAATCTATATCTTGGGAAAGTCATGATATAAAAAATAAAATAATAAAATTTATTGATTTAGGACTTGCGGAAGCTCTGGAGATTGGAATGAAGTCAGAGGAGTACTTGGAATTAGTAAGACAAAGGGTAAATGAAAAAAAACATATAATGGATAAAACCGTGGCAATATATGTAGAATGTAATATAGAACAAGCTAAATTGTTTAGCCAGCAGCTTAGTAAAAATAGTAACATGGATGTAATGTATTTAACTGTAAGCGATTTGAAAACTATGAATGATGATACTAAAGAGAGGATTGAAAGTGCTGACTTTATAATAACTACATTTAATCATATTAATGAGGTTTCGAAGTTAACTGTTGGGCTCAATAAGGAGATTTTAGGGGTTGCCATAACTCCAAACCTAGAACCTATTGTTAGAATAGCTAGATACGGCGTGGATACAAAATTTGCTTTTATATGTATCTCGGAAGAATTCATATTCAAAGTAACGGGTGCTTTAGAAAATGCAGGATTATCATCGGTAGATATAAAATATTCAAATACAACGGATGAGAAGGAGCTTGATGATATAATTCAGAAGGCTGATGTATTGATAGTATCCCCAGGGAGAAATAAAGACATTAAAAATTTAAATTCTAAAAATAAAGAAATAATTGAGTTTCTATATAGTCTAGATGAAGGTTCTGTAAAAGCACTTAAATCTAAGATTATTGAAATAAAGTTCAAAAAATAATAAATTATAAAATTATTTAGGAGGCTTTTAAAAATGGAAAAAAAGACTTTAATTCTAGGGGTAATAGGGTCGGATTGTCACGCTGTTGGTAATAAAATATTAGATTATGCTTTGACTGAAGCTGGGTTTAAGGTTGTAAACATAGGAGTACTTTCACCACAAGAAGATTTTATAAATGCAGCTGTTGAAACTAATGCGGACGCAATAATAGTATCTTCTCTTTATGGGCAAGGGGAAATCGATTGCAGAGGCATAAGGGAAAAATGTGACGAAGCAGGACTCAAAGGTATATTGCTTCTTGTAGGTGGAAACATAGTTGTAGGGAAACAAGATTGGAAACAAGTACATAGTAGATTTAGTGATATGGGATTTAACAGAGTATATCCACCAGGAACCTCACTAGAAACAACTATACATGATTTAAGAGAAGATTTAGGGATAGCATAAATCAATCACTAGGAGTGATATAAGTGGATGCATATTTACTTGTAGATTTTGGGAGTACATACACAAAGATAACGGTTGTAGATATAGATGAAGAAGAGATAATTGCTTCAGCTAAGGACATAACAACAATAGAAGACAATATAATAGTAGGATATGAAAACGCTTACTCAAAGATAGAAGAAATATTGAAAGGCAAGGATGTTAATTTTGTAAATAAGTTAGCATGCTCCTCAGCTGCAGGAGGACTTAAAATGATAGCCATAGGGCTGGTTCCAGAGCTAACTGCAGAAGCTGCCAAAAGAGCGGCTCTTGGGGCAGGTGCTAGAGTGTTAAAAGTCTATAGTTATGAATTAACTTTAACCGAAATAGATGAAATCAAAAATTCAGACTTAGATATAATACTTCTTGCAGGCGGAACTGATGGCGGTAACAAGGAATGTATAGTGCATAATGCAAAAATGCTTGTTGATAATGAAATTAAATTACCAATAGTAGTCGCTGGTAATAAAGTTGCAAGCGATGAGATAAGAGAAATGTTTACCAAGGCAAATATGTATTTTAGTATTACTAAAAATGTAATGCCGTCGCTTAGTAAACTTGATGTAGAGCCGGCCAGAGAAGAAATTAGAAAAGTATTTATGGAAAAAATAATAGATGCTAAAGGTCTTAGGAATGCAGAAGAGTTAGTAAAAGGTATTTTAATGCCAACGCCAGCAGCTGTGCTAAAGGCGGCAAGGATTCTTAGCGAGGGTAGTGATGAGGAAGCTGGACTTGGAGATTTAATAGTTATTGATATTGGTGGGGCAACTACAGATGTACATTCTATTGCAGAAGGCGAGCCTACAAAGGGCGGCGTTAGTGTTCGTGGTCTTGAGGAACCTTTTGCTAAAAGGACTGTTGAAGGTGATCTTGGAATGAGATATTCTGCGGTTTCACTTAGAGAAGCAGCTGGTAGTAGAAAAATGAGAAACTATTTAGGTGACACAAAAAGAGAAATCGATATTGATGCAAATTGCAAATATAGAATAGAACACATTAAGATGGTTCCAAATTCTAAAGAGGAAATAGATTTTGATGAGGCTATGGCAAAAGTAGCAACGGAGTTATCTATGCAGAGACATGTAGGTACTATAGAAAGCACACACACACCTATGGGAGCTATGTATACTCAAATAGGAAAAGATCTTATGGAAGTAAAATATATTATAGGCACAGGTGGAGTATTAGTACATAGTGATAATCCTAAAGATATTTTAAAGGCAGGAGCATTTGACGCCCAGAACCCAATTTATTTAAAACCACGTGATGCAACGTATTTGCTAGATAAAACTTATATATTATCTGCTATGGGTTTACTGTCTCAGGATTATCCGGATAAAGCTGTTAGAATTATGAAAAAATATTTAGTAAAAGTATAATAATAGGGGGTAATTTCAATGGAATTAAAAAATAAAAAGTGGACAAATGATGAGTTTTTAGAGGTTAGGAAAGAAGTGTTAAACCAATGGCCAACGGGTAAGGGTATAGATTTAGATGAGGCTGTTGAATACAACAATAAAATTCCTGATAGCAAAAACTTTGCAAAGAAACTAATAAAAGCAAAAGAAGAAGGAATAACACTTGCGCAACCAAGAGCGGGAGTTGCATTAATTGATAAGCATATTGAATTATTAAAATATCTAGAGGAGGAAGGTGGGGCAGATTTACTACCAACAACGATAGATAGTTATACAAGACAAAATAGATATGATGAGTGCGAGGTAGGGATAAAAGAAAGTATAAAGGCTGGAAGATCTTTGCTTAATGGATTTCCTGGAGTTAATCATGGAGTTAAGGGGTGCAGACAAGTCTTTGAGGCAATTAATGTTCCATTAGAATCAAGACACGGAACTCCAGATGCTAGATTACTAGCTGAAATAACACATGCTTCAGGTTGGACTTCAAATGAGGGGGGTGGTATTTCGTACAATATACCATATGCTAAGAATGCACCTTTGGTAAAATCAGTTTTGGACTGGCAATATTGTGATAGACTTGTTGGATTTTATGAAGAACATGGAATATCAATTAATAGAGAACCTTTTGGACCACTTACAGGAACATTAGTGCCACCAAGCACATCAAATGCTGTTGCAATACTTGAAGCGTTACTTGCAGCGGAGCAAGGAGTTAAAAACATTACAGTTGGATATGGTCAGTGTGGAAATTTAATACAGGATGTAGCAGCTATAAGAGCACTGGAAGAACAATGTGATGAATATTTAAAAGCTAATGGTTATAAAGATGTATATTTAACAACGGTTTTGCATCAATGGATGGGAGGATTTCCTGAGAATGAAGCAAAAGCTTTTGGGGTTATAGCTACTGGAGCAGCGGCTGCAGCACTAGCTGGTGCAACAAAAGTAATAGTTAAAACGCCTCATGAGGCTGTTGGCATCCCTACCAAAGAAGCCAATGCTATGGGGATAAGGACTACAAAGATGACTTTAAACTTATTAAGAGGACAAAAGTTGCCAATGTCTCAAGAATTAAAAATAGAGATGGAAGTAATAAAAGCTGAAACAAAGTGTATGATAGATAAGGTTTATCAAGTAGGAAAAGGTGATTTCGCTATAGGAACAATTAAAGCATTTGAAATGGGAATTATTGATGTACCTTTTGCACCAAGTAAATTCAATGCTGGTAAAATGATGCCTGCAAGAGATAACAATGGAGCAGTAAGATATTTGAAATTTGGAAATCTTCCACTTTCTCAAGAGTTAAAGAATTTTAATATGAAAAAGCTTGCAGATAGAGCGAAATATGAACATAGAGAAATAAGTTTCCAAATGACTATAGATGATATCTTTGCAGTAGGAAAAGGTGTTCTTATAGGAAGACCTGAGAAACAAAAAGTAAGTGTATAATTAAAAATTAAAAAAACTAAAAAAGGATAGGTGTAAATTATGAAAATTATTGATGTAGTATGTTCAACAGGGAAAACAGGATTTTATTTTGACGATCAAAGAGCTATAAAAAAAGGTGCAAAACATGATGGGTTTACTTATATAGGAGAACCAGTAACAGAAGGATTTAAATCAATTAGGCAAGCGGGAGAATCTATATCTGTAATGATTATACTTGAAGATGGACAAGTAGCTTATGGGGATTGCGCAGCAGTACAATATTCTGGAGCAGGTGGACGTGACCCATTATTCCTTGCTAAAGATTTTATACCAATTATAGAAAAAGAAATAGCGCCAAAATTAATAGGTAGAGAGCTTGAAAGCTTTAAATCACTTGCAGAAGAGTTTGATCACATGTTAGTTAATGGTAAAAGACTTCACACAGCAATGAGATATGGAATAACTCAAGCGATACTTGATGCTGTATCAAAAGCTAAAAAAGTAACAATGGCAGAAATTGTACGTGATGAGTACAACACTGGAGTAGATATTAAGAGAATTGATATATTTACGCAGTCTGGTGATGATAGATATAACAGCTCAGACAAAATGATTATAAAGGGTGCAGACGTAATGCCACACGCACTAATAAACAATGTAGAAGAGAAATTAGGACTTAAGGGTGAAAAATTATTAGAATATGTTAAGTGGTTAAGTGCTAGAGTATTAAAAATAAGAACAAGCGAGAAATATAATCCAATATTCCATATAGATGTGTATGGAACAATAGGAATTGCGTTTAAAAATGATACAAAAGCTATGGCAGATTATATAGCAACACTTGAAGAAGCTGCGAAACCATTCAAGTTAAGAATTGAAGGACCTATGGATGTTGAGCATAGAGAAAAACAAGTTGAAGCACTAGCTGCTTTAACAGCTGAATTAGATAATAGAAATATTAATGTAGAATTAGTTGCTGATGAATGGTGTAATACTTATGATGACGTAGTATTGTTCGCTGATAAAAAAGCAGGGCATATGCTTCAAATAAAAACACCAGATTTAGGTGGAGTTAACAATATAATTGAATCAATATTATACTGTAAAAAACATGGACTTGGAGCATATTGTGGTGGAACATGTAATGAAACTAACAGATCAGCAGAAGTTTGCACAAACATAGCCATTGCTTGTGGAGCAGATCAATGTTTAGCAAAACCAGGTATGGGCGTTGATGAAGGTTACATGATAGTTAACAATGAAATGAATAGAGTTGTAGCTTTAGTTAATAGAAAGAAATAAGTAGTGATTTATACAGGCGGTTTGCTTAAACTGCCTTTTCCCATATTAAACGGTTTACGTGCAAAGGAGAATTTTGATGAAAGAAATAAATGTATCTGAAATAACAAATAGTGTAAGAGATTTATGTATAGATGCTAATTACTATCTTTCGGATGACATGAAAAACAAATTAGCAAAGGCTAGAGAAGAGGAAACCTGGGATATAGCTAAAGGTGTTCTAGATAAAATTTTAATAAATGTAGACATAGCTAAAAATGAAAAAATGCCAATGTGTCAAGATACAGGGATGACTTGTGTTTTTATAGAAATTGGACAAGAGGTTCATATAGTAGGCGGGAGCCTTGAAGAATCTATCAATAAAGGTGTAGCTAAGGGGTATGAAGATGTTTTTTTAAGAAAATCAGTAGTTAATGACCCAATAGACAGAGTTAATACAAAAGATAATACACCAGCAGTTATATATTATGATATAGTTCCAGGAGATAAATTTAAAATAACTGTAGCTCCAAAGGGTTTTGGATCTGAAAACATGAGTCAAATTAAAATGTTAAAACCTTCAGATGGTCTTAAAGGTGTTAAGGAATTTATTCTAAAAGTAGTAAAAGAAGCTGGACCTAATCCATGCCCACCAATAGTTTTAGGAATAGGTATTGGCGGAACATTTGATAAGGCAGCGACTCTTGCTAAAAGAGCAGCAGTTAGGCCTACTGAGGTTTCAAGTTCTAATCCTTTTTATGCAAATCTTGAAAAAGAGCTTTTATTTGAAATAAATAAATTAGGAATAGGACCTCAAGGTTTTGGTGGAAAAACTACCGCATTAGCTGTTAATATTGAAACTTATCCAACTCATATAGCGGGGTTACCAGTTGCAGTAAACATAAATTGTCATGCGGCAAGGCATGCAACCAAAGAGTTATAATGTCTCACGCGAGGAGGGAAATGTTATGGAGAAAAGAATAACGACGCCACTTACGCTAGGCAAGATTAAAGATTTAAAAGCCGGCGATAGTGTACTATTATCTGGCGTTATATACACAGCAAGGGATGCAGCTCATGATAGACTTGTAAAGCTTATAGATAAGGGAGAAAAGCTTCCAATGGATATAAAAGATGCAGTAATATATTATGTTGGACCAACTCCTGCAAAACCTGGGAAGGCGCTCGGATCAGCTGGACCAACTACAAGTTATAGAATGGATGCATACACTCCAAAGCTTTTAGATAAAGGCTTAAAAGGTATGATAGGCAAGGGATTAAGATCACAAGAGGTTGTAGATTCTATGATTAAAAATGGCGCTGTATATTTTGCAGCCATTGGCGGAACAGCAGCTCTAATAGGTAAGTGTGTAAAAAAAGCGGAAATAGTAACTTATGAGGATTTAGGTTCTGAAGCTATTAGAAGACTTGTTGTAGAAGATTTACCGATAGTTGTAGTAATAGACAGTCAAGGTAACAATCTATATGAGCAAGGTCAAAAGGCTTATTTGCAAAGTATAAAATAATTTTAACTTAAAGTCAGTTTAGGGGTGATACCATGGAAATTAATAAACCATCCAAAGCAGGGACAATGGAATCTAACGATATATATGTAATGCTAATGCCAAATCCTAAGGGTGGTATTGAAATAAGTCTTCATAGTATTGTTATGAAACAATTCGGAGAAGAAATAGAAAGAGTGATACTGGATACACTTAAGGGATTTAAAGTAGAAAACATTATAGTAAATGCTCAAGATAAAGGTGCATTAAACTATACCATAAAAGCTAGAATAGAAACTGCTATAAAAAGAGCTCAGTAAGAGGTGATTTATATCAAAAGGTTAAGAAGAACTATGCTTTTTATGCCTGGTAATACTCCAGCGATGCTTCAGGATGCAGGTATTTTAGGAGCAGACTCAATTATATTGGATTTAGAGGATGCTGTAAGTTTAACAGAAAAAGACAGCGCTAGAATTTTGGTAAGAGAAGCAATAAAAAATGTGGATTATAGCAATGTAGAAGTTGTAGTGCGAATAAATCCATTTACTACAGAATTTTCGCAAAGGGATATTGATATAATTGCGAGAGTTAAACCGGACACATTGATGGTGCCCAAGGCCACAGAAGAAGAACTAAAAGCTATTAATAAAATACTTACAGAAATAGAAGTCCAGGAAGGATTTGATACAGGTAGTATAAAACTAATCCCAATAGTGGAAACAGCTTATGGTGTTGAAAACGTTTATAACATAATAAAATCTTGCGACAGAATAGTAGGGGTTTTACTTGGGGGAGAAGACTTAACTTCCGATCTTGGTATAAAAAGAACAAAAGAAGGCGAAGAAGTTTTCTATGCAAGAAATCGAGTAGCAATAGCATGCAAGGCAATGAAGGTGGATTCTATTGACACTCCATTTACAGATACTAATGATTTTGAAGGACTATCAAAAGATACTTTTAAAGCTAGAAGTTTAGGTTTCACAGGAAAAGCTGCAATAAATCCAAGGCAAATTGATACTATTCATTCTGTATATGCCCCAACTAAAGAGGAGATAAAATACGCTAAAAGAGTCCTTGAAGCTATGGAAGAGGCAGAAAAAGAAGGAAAAGGAGTATTCTCTTTAGATGGCAAAATGGTTGATGCTCCAGTTATAAACAGAGCCAAAAACACAATAGAACTAGCAAAGTTATTAGTACTTGTATAAAAATTATTTAAAATTATTTTAAAGACTAGTTAATTGAGGTGATAATGATGAAAAACATATTAGGAAGAGAAATACCTGGATACATTGAGGGTTATGGAATTGTAACGCAATTTGAAGGGACATTTAAGCGTGGTGGTATAAAAGTTAAAAAAGAAGTTAAAGTGAATTCTGTAACTCCTAGTGATGAAAAGGTTTTAGGTAGTATAGAAGAAGTTTTAGATAAGGTTTGTCTTATGGATGGTATGACAATTTCATTCCATCATCATTTAAGGAATGGAGATCGTGTGTTAAATTTTGTAGTGGATGCTATAGCGCGAAGGGGAATAAAAGATATTACGTTAGCGGCAAGCTCGCTATTCCCAAATAATATTCCATTAATTAAGCATATAAGAAACGGCGTAATTACGAAAATTGTTACAAATTATATGTCAGGTCCTGTGGCACAAGAAATTTCAAGGGGAATATTAAAATCTCCAGTGATAATGCATACCCATGGAGGGCGTGCTAGGGCAATAGAAAGTGGAGATTTACATATAGATGTAGCTTTTATAGCATCGCCTACAGCGGATACCTATGGAAACATTAATGGACTTTATGGAAAATCAGCTTGTGGAGCACTAGGGTATGCAGTATCTGATGCGATGTGCGCAGATAGAGTTGTAGCAATAACTGATAACCTGGTTCCTTATCCTACTTGTCCTATAGAGATAAGCCAAATATACGTAGATTATATTTTAAAGGTAGATTCCATCGGTGATCCAGCTGGGATAGTATCAGGAACTACAAAAATCACTAAGGATCCAGTGGGGCTTAAAATAGCAAAGATGGCAAGTGACGTGATGGTATCCTCAGGACTTGTTAAAAATGAAATGTCATTTCAGACAGGTGCAGGTGGAATTTCCTTGGCTGTGGCTGCGGAACTAAGAAAATATATGAAAGAGAATGGCATAGTTGGAAGCTTTGCATCAGGTGGAATAACTGGTTACCTTGTAGATATGTTTAAAGAGGGTTTATTTAGATCATTGTTTGATGTTCAGTGTTTTGATCTTGAGGCAATTGAGTCATATGTAAACTCACACAAACATCAACGAATGTCTGCTTCTATGTATGGAAATCCAGATAATAAAGGAGCGGTTGTAAACAACTTAGACATAGTTATATTAGGAGCTACGGAAATTGATACAGATTTTAATGTTAATGTAACAACCGGTTCAGATGGCGCCATTATGGGAGGTTCTGGAGGACACAGTGATACAGCGGCAGGAGCAAAACTTACAATAATAGTTACTCAGTTAACTAAAGCAAGACTACCAATTATAAAGGATAGTGTGACTACTGTAACAACGCCAGGAGAAAGCATTGATGTTATTGTAACAGAAAGAGGAATAGCTGTTAATCCCAAGAGGATAGATATAATTAATAAATTAAAGGATACAAATCTTCCTATAATGACAATTCAAGAACTCAAAGCAATAGCCGAAAAAATGACAGGGAAACCAAAGGACATTAAATTTTCCAATGAAATAGTTGCGGTTATAGAATATAGAGATGGATCTGTAATTGATGTGGTTAGAAGGCCTTTGTAAATTACAAAACAAAGCTGAAGATAAATATTTTCAGCTTTGTATTATATTGGAATTGTAAAAAAAGAATACCTTACGGTCTAAGGGGATTAGAAACTTATTTAAGGGGGATTCCTATGTATGGATTTAACGTTGAAAGAATTAATTTGAATGATGAAGATGAGGTAAAAGAGGTAAAAGACTTCTTGAAAACCTTTGAGCTACGACTTGATGAAAACGTTGATTATACAATAGTTATAAGGCAAAATGAACAGATTAAAGCCACCTGCTCTAAAGCTAAAAATGTGTTTAAATGTTTTGCAGTTTCAGATGATTTAAGAGGAAGTGGGATATCTGCAATACTTTTGGGCTCAGTATCTGATAAACTATTTGAGGAAGGAATATACCATAGCTTTATATTTACGAAGATAGAAAATATAAACATTTTCATATCCCTTGGCTATAAACTTATACAGCAAATAAAAAATGTAGCCTTGCTTGAGAGCGGAATATATGATATAAATAAATATTTGAAAGCTATTCAAAAAGAATATAATATAAATGTTTTTACTAAAAAGTCAGCAATAGTTATGAATTGTAATCCATTCACCTTAGGACATAAGTATTTGATAGAGGAAGCTGCAAGGCAAAGCGCTGAGGTGTTAGTATTTATAGTTGAAGAAGACAAATCCTCATTTCCATTTATAAATAGATATGACATGGTTAAAGAAGGCGTAGCTCATCTACATAATGTACGAGTAATTAAAGGTGGTGAATACATTATTTCTGAGGCTACATTTCCATCATATTTTTTAAAAAAAGAAGATGAAATACTAAAGGCGTATACTACATTAGATGTTTCAATTTTCGGGAAATATTTTTGTAAAGCCCTTAATATAAATAAAAGATTTGTGGGAGAGGAGCCATATTGTAAAGTTACAAGATGTTATAATAATTCTTTAAAAGAAATATTACCTACCTATGGAGTAGAAGTTGAAGAAATAAAGAGAAAGGATTATATGCAAGATATTATTAGTGCATCAAGGGTTAGAAATTTAATAAATGAGGGTAAAATATCATACATAAAGCAACTAGTTCCAAGTTCTACATGGGAATTTTTAAATACTACAAGAGGAAAGGAGATAATGTGGAAAATAAGGGCAAAAGGGTTGCCACATTAACATTATATGTACAAAGCAGAAGACATATTAAGTGAGAGAGAAAAAAGAATTGAATATCAAGAAGAATTAGTTAAGAAATATAAAATGCCAGTTTTAGTTATTAGGGTAAACTATCCAGGGATAAATAAGAATAATTATTTATCTAAGGGAATAAGCAAAATTATGGAGCAGTTAATTTGTGAAATGATTCCAAATCATATAAAATATAAAATAACGCAAATAACTGCAGAAGGACCTATAGTGATTATGGTATTAAATAAGAATGCAAGAGATATTAAATTAATGACTATTAATATAGAAGATACTCACGTTTTAGGCAGATGTGTAGACATAGATGTATACGATGAGAAATGCATAGGTATAAGTCGAGGTGAATTTGGTTTAGAAATGAGAAAGTGTTATATTTGCGACGACATAGCACATAATTGTATAAGAAGTCAAAAACATAGCAAAGAAGAAGTTGAAGGATTTATTAAATTAAAATTTGAAGTATATATGGAGAAATTATATGAAAGATAAATATTTGATATCAAAGGAAGCTTTTATTATAGCAGGATATGCAATTCAGGCAATGTTATGTGAAGTGGCGGCATTTCCGTCACCAGGGCTTGTATCACCTATATCAAAAGGTGCCCACACGGATATGGATCACTATTCATTTATTGAAAGCACATCTATATTAAGTAAGTATATGGTTTTATTTGCTCAGGAAGGATTTTCAATAAAAACTCCAAAAGAAATATGTTGTGCTATTCGCATAATAGGAATAGAAGCTGAAAAAGAAATGTTTAAGGCCACCAATGGCGTCAATACTCATAAAGGTATAATTTTCCTTCTAGGTATAGGTTGCGCAGCAGTTGCAAAAGTGATGTTCGATAAAAAAAGTTTTATTGATATTAAAGAAATAATAAAGCAAATGACAGTAGGGATTGTTCGTGATGAACTATCTCATATGAAAAAAGATAAAATAACAAGTAATGGAGAAAAATTATTTCTAAAATATAATGTAGAGGGTATAAGAGGACAAGTAGAACGAGGAATTCCATTGGTGTTTGATTATTCTCTAAGGGTTTATAAAGAAAATAAAGATCTGAAATTAAATGACAGATTAATACATACACTTATATCTATTATGCAACATTGTGAGGATTCGAATGTCCTTCATAGACATTCAATGGATACACTTAAAGAAGTAAAGCAAAAATCCGTTTGTATAATCTCTTTAGGCGGAATGACAACGCAAAGTGGGAAAGATGTCATAGCGGAGTTAGACAAAGAATTTATAAAACGTAACATAAGCCCAGGAGGATCAGCAGACATATTAGCTGTAACTATATTCTTTAATTCCGTAGAAAAATATTTGGATGCTTTAAGTGTCTAAATTTTAAATTTGGAGGTTATATGTTAAAAATAAAAAAATATGCTGTAATATCAGTGGTTCTTGCTTTATTTGGAGAATTGTACTTTTACCCGTTTGCAAGTCAATTTAAATTTACAGCAGGGGTAATTGTATTTAACTTATGTATAATGTTAATGGATGATGTGTCAGAAATAACGCTTTCATTTCTAGGAGGTCTAGGAATATTTGTAGCTAGGAGTTTTTTTGACGTAATAGTAGTACATCAAGGGATTATGGACACTATTACTTTTAATTTTCCATCTTTAATATATTATTTGGTTTATGGAATTCTTGTGAAAATTACAAAGGTCAAAAAATATAAAGATAATATAGGAATAACAATAATATTATTAGCGTTAATAGACTCGTCTAGCAATATATTTGAGGCTCTAATGCGATATGATATTAATTTTCAGATAACTCGAATCATATTTTTGGTGGGATTTATAAGGGCATTTATATTTTATATCATTTACCTCACGTATAAGAAGCAAAAATTGTATATTTTGAGTAGTGAACATCAAAAGAGGTATACGGAGCTCAATATATTAATCTCAAATATTCAGGCAGAAATGTTTTACTTAAAAAAGTCTATGAAAGATATCGAAAATGTAATGTCAAAAAGTTATAGTTTATATGAAAAATATAAGGAAAATGATTATTTAAGAGAAAAAACGTTGGATATTGCTAGAGAGGTGCACGAAATTAAAAAAGATCATTCTAGGGTTTTAAAGGGGTTTGAAACACTTATAGATAATGTTGAAAATGAAGATGCCATGATACTTTCTGATATATTTACTATAATTAAGGATAACACTAGTAGATATATAAAACAAAGTGATAAAGAAGTATTAATATTGTTTAACTATGAAAGTGATTTTGAAATTGGAGTTTATCATAATATATTTGTTATCCTTAATAACCTAATAATAAATAGTATAGATGAAATAGAAAATAAAGGTAATATTAAAATAAATGAAAAAGAGGATGAAGATAATATATATTTTGAAATAACCGATACTGGCAAAGGTATTGAGGAGGATATTCTCCCTTATATTTTTAACCCAGGATTTACTACTAAGTATGATAGTACATCAGGGAAATCTTCTACGGGTATTGGACTAGCGCATGTAAAGAATATTATTGAAGGTCTAAGTGGAGATATAAAAGTGATATCAAAGAGGTCCGAAGGGACTACCTTTATATTGAAAATACCTAGAAATTCGTTGAATGGAGGATAAGTGTGGGAATAACTTTTTTGATTATTGATGATGATGTTAATATTAGAAAAATGCTAGGTCTTCTAATAAATAAAAACAGTCTTGGAAAAGTAGTATGTGAAATAGATAGTGGGGAGTATGCTGTTCAAGAAATTTTATTCTACAATCCAGACATAGTACTTATTGATTTTTTGTTGCCACAAGTAGATGGGATAGAAATAATAAAAAGGGCAAAGAATCAAGGATATAAGGGTAAGTTTATTATGATATCTCAAGTTGAAGATAAGCCTCTGATTTCAACAGCATATGAAAATGGAATAGTTTTTTTTATAAGCAAACCTATCAATAACATTGAAGTTATTAATGTTATAAAGGGCGTATGCCATAATATTGAACTTGAAAATTCTTTAGCACTTATAAAGAGTGCAGTATTAAATTTAAATAATGATAAAACTATTACTAAGGAATTGTTCTTAGATGAGAAAATAACTAAAATTTTTGCGGATGTTGGTATTACTGGAGCAGTAGGAAGCAATGACTTAATTAAAATTATACATAAAATAATAGACTCTAAAAAAAGAAATCCAAGTTCTACATATAAATTACAAAAAATATATGATGAAATCCTTCAAGAGGAGTATGTGGATAAAAACTTAAATGCAAATAATAAGGCTTTAGAGCAGCGGATTAGAAGGACTATTCAAAAAGCTTTAAAAACAATTGCAGAACTTGGCTGCGATGACTACAGTAATAGTGTTTTTATGGAATATAGCACATTGTTATTCGACTTTAAACAAGTGAGGCAGGAAATGAGACATATAAATAATGATATAGATGAACCAGGGAAAATAAACACAAAAAAATTCATTGAAAGTATTATTACTAAGCTAAGTTCATAATTGATTGAAAAGTTAAAATATTGAGAAAATTAAATTTATTTCACGTAGATATATGTAGTATAGTGTCGTTATATGTATGCTACCAGTATAATTGTATTATATCGTAGAAAACAGGGGGTTGTATAAATGATTTTAGAGTTAGATATGATTCAATCGGCAGCAATAGCAGTTGTTGTTCTATTTATAGGCAAAAAAATAAAAGAAAAATTACCTTTTTTACAAAAGTACTGTATACCAGCGCCAGTTATTGGAGGTTTGATTTTTGCGCTACTTACTTTAGGATTAAAAGTAGGAAACATAGTTACATTTAATATGGATACAACACTTCAAGACTTATTTATGACGGCATTCTTTACAACTATTGGATTTACTGCAAGTCTTAAACTACTAAAGACTGGTGGCAAACAAGTTTTTATATTTTTAGGAATATCAATAGTACTTGTCGTTCTTCAAAATATTACAGGTGTAACCCTGGCTAAGCTGTTTGGTCTACATCCATTTCTTGGTCTTGCTACAGCTTCTACACCAATGGTAGGTGGACATGGTACTGCAGGTGCATTTGCTCCAATATTCGAAAAGGCTGGTGCAATAGGTGCAACTACGGTAGCAATGGCTTCTGCTACTTTTGGACTAATTATGGGGAGTATGATTGGAGGCCCTATTGGAAAGAAATTAATTGAGAAAAACAATTTATCATATCCTATGAAATCGGTTAATTCAAAGTCACAAGAAGAGGTGGCTGTGAGCACAGAGGATGATCGAAAAGAACTTATTTCGGGTAATCTAATGGGAGCTGCAACTCAGATTATATTTGCTATGGGCCTAGGTACAATTATATCTATGCTTCTAGAAATAACAGGTATCACTTTTCCACCATATATAGGTGCAATGTTTGCAGCTGCAATACTTAGAAATATATCTGATGTCACAAGTGCTTATAAGATTCATTTAGATGAAATAGATGTGATAGGAAATATTTCGTTATCTGTATTCTTATCAATGGCGTTAATGGGATTAAAGTTATGGCAATTGGCAGATTTAGCTTTGCCATTAATAGTAATGTTACTCGCTCAGGCAGTTTTAATTGGAGTATTTACATACTTCATAACATTTAACGTTATGGGTAGAGATTACGATGCGTCTACAATTGCATCTGGTAATTGTGGATTTGGCATGGGTGCAACACCAAATGCAATGGCAAATATGGGGGCTATGACAGCGAAATATGGTCCTTCACCAAGTGCTTTTTTTATTGTGCCGCTAGTGGGAAGTTTATTTATAGACTTTTGTAATGCTGGAATCGTTACAATGTTTATGAATATTTTAGGCTAATATTAAGCTCTATAAATTTCTTTGTGAGGTATAGTGTAGTATTCTGTCCGAATTGGTATGAGTTACTTATAATTTATATATAAGATCAAAATTATAAGGGGGTAACAAAAAATGAACTTTAAATTAGATATGGTTCAAGCAGCAGGACTTGCAGTTGTTGTTCTATTCATAGGTCAAAAAATCAAAGATAAGTTGGCTTTTTTAGAGAGGTACTGTATACCAGCACCAGTAGTTGGAGGCTTAATTTTTGCAATAATTACTTTGGCACTGAAAGTAAGTAATGTGTTAGTTTTTGATATGGATGTAACTCTTCAAAAGTTATTTATGACGGCATTCTTTACAACCATTGGATTTACTGCAAGCCTTAAGTTATTAAAGAAAGGTGGAAAAGGAGTTTTCATTTTCTTAGGAATATCTGTACTATTGGTTATACTTCAAGATATCACGGGGGTAACACTTGCTAAAATGTTTGGGTTAAATCCACTTATAGGTCTTTCTACAGCTTCAGTGCCTATGGTAGGTGGACATGGAACAGCAGGCGCATTTGGTCCATTATTTGAAAAAGCAGGTGCAGTTGGTGCCAATACTGTGGCTATGGCGTCAGCGACATTTGGTTTAATTATGGGAAGCATAATTGGGGGACCTTTAGGAAAGAGATTAATTGAAAAAAATAATCTTGTCTATCCAATGAAAACGATTAACGATGAATATAATGTAGAAGTGGCAGCAACAGTAGAGGATGTTAAGAAACATCTAATACCTGATAACTTTATGAGTGCTACAGGTATGATCCTATTAGCTATGGGAATAGGGACAGTAATATCTATCATTTTAGAAAAAACAGGTATCACTTTTCCACCATATATCGGGGCTATGTTTGCGGCTGCAATACTTAGAAATATTTCAGATGCTACAAATTCGTTTGAAATAAGCTTAACCGAAATCGATACCATAGGAGGCATTTCACTATCTATATTCCTATCAATGGCGTTAATGGGATTAAAACTGTGGCAATTGGCAGATTTAGCTTTACCTTTAATAGTAATGTTACTTGCTCAGACAATATTAATGGGTTGTTTTGCATATTTTATAACTTTCAATGTAATGGGAAAAGATTATGATGCAGCGGTTATGTGTTCTGGTAATTGTGGATTTGGTATGGGTGCAACGCCAAATGCAATGGCTAACATGGGAGCTATGACAACTAAATATGGTATTGCTCCAAGAGCATTTTTTATTGTTCCACTGGTGGGAAGTTTATTTATAGATTTCTGTAACGCTGGCGTTATAACAACGTTTATGAATTTCTTTGTTAAATAGTAAATTTATTAAGTTTATCATATATATGTAGTTTAGTTAGCAATGTTGGTTACTCCTTTATAAATGTAAAAACTTAAACTATTGAATAGATAAAAATAAGATAGCGAATAAACGCTATCTTTATTTTTACCTTGATAAAAAAAACTATGAACTTTATAATTGGATTAGAGTTTGAAGGATGGTGACTTATGAGTACAGTTAATTCTTATTATTATAATCAAGTTATAAGTAATATAAATGAAGGCGTTATTGTTATAGATAAAAAGGGTACAATAAAAATAATTAATAATGCAGCAGAAAAAATGTTAAGGGTTAATGCAGAAAGTAGTATAGGAAAATATATTTTAAATATATTTCCCTATGGTGAATTACTAAGTGTAATGAATAATTGTGAATCTCAACTAAGCAAACAAGAGGGTAAATTTGTTGTAACCCGTAAAGCAATAATTCAAAATGGTGAAGTCGTAGGTGGTATGCAAATATTCAGTGAAAAAACTGGTGATAATATTATAACAAACTTGCCAAACGATATTGTTGAAGATAACTTAAATAAAGATAAAAAAGCAGTATATACATTTAAAAATATATTAGGAACAAGCGACAAAAGCAATAAGGTAATGGAGTTTGCAAAAAGAGTGGCGATGGTAGATTCAAATGTATTAATTACTGGAGAGAGTGGGACTGGCAAAGAACTTTTCGCTCATTCTATTCACAATGCTGGTAGAAGATGTTTAAAACCGTTTGTGAAAATAAATTGTGGAGCTATCCCAGCAGAACTTTTTGAGTCGGAAATGTTCGGATATGAGGAAGGAGCTTTTACTGGCGCTAAAAGATCAGGAAAAATAGGAAAATTTGAACACGCAAATGGTGGTACCATCCTGCTTGATGAAATTGGCGATATGCCTATGAACATGCAAGTTAAACTCTTAAGGGTTATTCAAGAAAACGAGTTGGTTAGGGTTGGTGGAATTGAAGCTATAAAAGTTGATGTAAGAATTATAGCCTCAACAAATAAGTCACTTGAACAGTTAATTAGTGCTGGAAGATTTAGGGAAGATTTGTATTATAGGTTAGATGTTATGCATTTAAAAGTACCAGCCTTAAGAGAGAGAATAGAAGATATTGAGGAACTTGCAGATGGACTTCGGATAAAAATTTGCAAGAAAAATGGTGTTTATTCTGAAGGCATCTCGAGAGAGGCTATTGACTATTTAAAGTCTTATAATTGGCCTGGGAACATAAGGCAACTCGAGAATGTAATAGAAAGAGCCATAAATTTGCTTGATGAAGAAGTGTTTATAATGCCAAAACATTTGCCAGAGAAGATAACAGAAAATGAAATAAAAAAGTACTCGTTAGAAAATAATTATTTGAAAGACGTTGTTGAAAATATTGAAAAAGACCTTATTATGGAATGCATTGAAAAAACAGGTGGAAACAAAAAAGAAACTGCAAAAATATTAGGACTTAGCAGAGCGGGATTATATAAGAAATTAAATCGGTATAATCTGATGAAATAACCTAGTATACAAAAGTAAACATGTAAACTTTGTTTACACACGTTTTTTTAATATAAATAGTAGTTCTGGTATTTTAGATGAAAATTATAGGGAAAATTAAATACTAGGTCATACCAATGTGTTGAAAGCACTTTTAGTTATTTTTTTAACAAGTAAGATATAATATTAACAAGCTTTGGCTAAAAAAGTGTATGGGGCTATTAATGTAAACTAAGTTTACACATGGAATTATAACTAGTTTTGAGTTGTCTAAAGAGGTTGGTATAGATAGCTTTATGAGATTTTGAATAGTTGGCATGAAATATGCTTATAATATATACACATAGGAAAGATTTTTAAATAGAGGCTAATTTCTTATTATGTGGTAAAATATAATTATAAATAAAATTAATGGAGGGTTATAATATGAGAGAAGTAGTAATAGTAGGAGCATCAAGAACAGCAATAGGATCTTTTGGTGGAGGATTATCAAAAGTTTCAGCTGTAGAAATGGGAACTGTTGCAGCTAAGGAAGCTATAAAAAGAGCTGGAGTTAAAGCAGAATTAATAGAAGAAGCTATTATAGGTAATGTAATACAGGCTGGTCTTGGACAAAATATTGCAAGGCAAATAGCTATAAATGCAGGATTAGATGTTTCATCTTCAGCACTTACAATAAATAAGGTTTGTGGTTCAGGACTTAGAGCTGTAAGCATGGCAGCACAGATTATAATGTGTGGAGATGCAGAAGTAGTTTTAGCAGGTGGAACTGAAAGCATGAGTAACGCTCCATATGTACTTCCAAACAATAGATGGGGAGCAAGAATGGGTGATGGTAAAGTAGTTGACACTATGATCAAAGATTCTTTATGGGATGCATTTAATGACTACCATATGGGAGTTACTGCTGAAAACATTGCAGAGCAATGGAATATTACAAGAGAAGATCAAGATCAATTTGCTTTGAAAAGTCAACAGAAAGCTGAAGCAGCAATAAAAGCTGGCAAATTCAAAGATGAGATCGTTCCAGTTGTAATTCCTCAAAGAAAGGGTGACCCAATTACATTTGACACAGACGAATTTCCAAAATTCGGTTCAAGCATTGAAAAATTAAGAAAATTAAAACCAGCATTTAAAAAAGATGGTACAGTAACTGCAGCTAATGCATCAGGAATAAATGATGGTGCTGTTATGTTCGTAGTAATGTCAAGGGCTAAAGCAGATCAATTAGGACTTAAACCACTAGTTACTATTAAATCTTATGCATCATCAGGAGTAGATCCAAAAATAATGGGATACGGACCAGTTCCAGCATCTAAGAAAGCATTAGAAAAAGCAGGACTTACTGTAGCTGATTTAGACTTAGTAGAAGCTAATGAAGCATTTGCTTCTCAATCATTAGCAGTAGCTAAAGATTTAGGACTTAATCCAGAAATAGTAAATGTTAATGGTGGAGCTATAGCACTTGGACATCCAGTAGGAGCTTCAGGTGGAAGAATACTTATCACATTAATATATGAAATGATAAAAAGAGATTCTAAAACAGGACTTGCTACATTATGTATAGGTGGCGGTCAAGGAACTGCAATTATAGTTCAAAGATAGTTGTTTTAACATATGAACAAAAGAAAACCAGCGAAATATGCTGGTTTTTTATTTTGAAAAAAAATATGTAATTATTTATTTACCTTTGCAATATTAATATAATAGGGATAAAATTTAAAGGTTTGATATAAACTAATAATGAATAAAATTTAAGGTGGATTTAATAATAATGTTGTACAATACCGAAGAATAACTATAGGGGTTATGGTATAATTATCAGGATAGGAGTGATATAGATGGTTAAAATAAAAAATGCTGTGCCAAACATTTTTACATTAAGCAATATGTCTTGTGGAATTATGTCTATACTTATGAGTTTTGATGAAAATTATAAATTATCAGCAATATTTATTCTTTTAGCAGGAATATTCGATAGATATGACGGTAAAATAGCTAGATTTTTAAATGTAGAAAATGATTTAGGAAAAGAACTAGACTCATTATGTGATTTAGTTTCTTTCGGTGTTGCACCTTCCATATTGATGTTTAATATTTATAATTTTGCGGATCTAGGGTATATTGGCTATTTAATGGTTTTAGTTTTTCCAGTAGCTGGAGCATATAGGCTAGCAAAATATAATATTACAGATTTTGATGGAGTTTTTTCAGGAATTCCTATTACAATTACAGGTACATTTTTAGCAGTATATGCTTTATTCATGTTTGATAAGGCTTCAAATTTAGGGCCTACAATGTTTTTAATGGTTGTATTATCTTATTTAATGATTAGTAAATTAAAATTTAAAAAACAATAATTTTAATAAAAATATTTTTAACGCAATTATAAGCAAAACCTCACTTTTCAGTGAGGTTTTTTCAATTTTTAAGCTTATAATAATATTCAGGGGTAGCATTAGTAATAGCCTTAAATTTATAACCTAAATTAAGATA
>Ga0209123_1001485_pt1 | contig 23098 bp, 14 predicted proteins | sample BarGraIncu00431A_FD_184500 | JGI IMG/M metagenome (GOLD analysis project Ga0209123, IMG submission 184500) | Arctic peat soil microbial communities from Barrow, Alaska, USA - Barrow Graham LP Incubations 004-31A (SPAdes) (version 2) | ecosystem: Environmental > Terrestrial > Soil > Wetlands >...
GACTACCTTGTGAAACCGCTGGATTTGATGAAACTGCTGGCCAGTATCAACAGGGCGCTGGAGTTGCGCCCGCTGAACGAGAAGGTGCTTAACCTGAAGCACTTGCCCCCGGCGGCGCTTCTCGAGCATGCCGACGAATTCTCCTATATTGTCACACGGGACTTGGTCATGCGGGAACTGCTGCGCTACGCGACGGTAATCGCACCCACCCGGCAGCCGGTGCTGATCCTCGGGGAAACGGGAGTGGGGAAGGAACTCTTCGCCCGGGCGCTGCACCAGGCGAGCGGGCGCTCGGGCCCCCTCGTCGCGGTGAACGTGGCGGGACTTGACGACAACATGTTCTGTGACACCCTCTTCGGGCACAAAAAGGGGACCTTCACCGGAGCTATGACGGACAGGGAAGGCTTGGTGCACAGGGCCGCCAAGGGGACGCTTTTCCTGGACGAGATCGGTGAACTTTCCGAGTCGGCACAGATCAGGCTGCTCCGTCTGATCCAGGAACAGGAATATTACCGCCTCGGCAGCGACACCCCTTCCAAAAGCGACGCCAGGATCATCATCGCCACCAACCGGGACCTTAAAACGGCGGTCAGCCGCGGCACCTTCCGCAAGGATCTCTACTACCGTCTCTTCGCCCATCAGATCAATATCCCCCCGCTGCGCAGCCGGCAGCATGACCTCCCTCTCCTCTTGGATTCCTTCGTCAGCCACGCAGCCCAGTCTCTGGGCAAACCGGCCCCTTCCTACCCCCAGGAACTGATCACACTCCTTTGCTGTCACCCATTTCCCGGTAACGTGCGTGAACTACAGGCCATGGTATTCGAGGCGGTCGCCAGAAACGTCTCCGACAAGCTGAAGCTGGAACTGTTCAAGGAGATCATCAAGCGGGAGCGACTGGAGTCGCAAAGCGGCGAGGAAAACGGCTTAACCCCATCGGGTGCCCTCGTCTTTTCCCGTTTCCCCACCCTGAAGGAAGCCGAAGACGTGCTCATTGCCAAGGCCCTCGAACTCGCCAAATCCAACCAGGGGGTGGCGGCCTCGCTGCTCGGCATCTCCCGGCCCGCACTCAATCGCCGCCTGCAATCAAAAGAGGACTGACGACCTCTACCCTCTACCCCATAATAAATATAGCCCTGAAAGATCTGATTCTCAGGGCTATATTGGTGGGTGCAGTATCAGATTTACTGTTACTGCTTCCGTGCCTTCCTTCTCTGGAAAGCCAGTCCGCCTAGGTAACAGATTCCTTACTCCGCCCCTTCCTGAAGGAGAGGAACGATATTTCCTTTAATCGTAATCTGCAAATATAGTGGCGCGAACGACTTCAACTCACAGACTTTACCCTGTAACAATTGTAACAGGGGTTACACCCGTATTTTCACCGCTAACACCCAGATATTGTTAGCGTCACTCCCCCTCACCGCACAACCTGCCTGATTTTATGAACACCCCTCCACCGAGTCGCTTTTGTCAGTATGCCTGGTAACCCACTATAAGTACCTGCAAAAATCTGTGATGCCATTATTGGCATGACTACTGCTCTATGTCATTTGCATGAAGCTCCTAATGGAAAGTCATGAGGTAATTCATGCTGGCATTTTCGGTTTCGCGCGGCAGCAGCCAAAACAGCGTAGTGAAAACCACTCTCCATATAGAGGGAGAAGTGACCATAAACGATTGGGAAACCTTGAGGGACATTTGCCTCGACGCCTTGAAACACAGCAACCATCTGGTGCTGAACATAGCAAAGGTCGGCACGTACGATTATTCCTTCGGCATTTTCGTTTGCCTGCTCAGAAGAAGAGTTCAACTGCTGGGCAAGAGGTTGACCGTGAACGGCAAGCCGGGTGAATCCTTCGTCTGCGTGTACGATGCCGCGTTGAATTCCAATACTAAAAAGTGCTCGTTTATAGGGGCGAACGGCTGCTGCTTGGTGCGGAGCCTCCTTCCTGGTGCCGCGGCCAGGAAAACGGAGGGGGAATGGCACCCTCTCATGCAGGCTCACCTGTGAGGCGTCAGTGTTACCAAGCAGACAAGAGGACCGAAATCTGGGGACTGGAACAGGGCGACCTGGTCAGGCAGGGGCAGCCACGAGGGCACCCGGTCAGCTTCCACCCGGCCGTAGAATCATCTATAAAGTTTTCCGTCATGCCACAGAATCATCTGTAAAGTTTTCCGTCATGCCACAGAATCATCTGTAAAGTTTTCCGTCATGCAGTCGGTTTTCTTTACACATTTTCGCCAACACCCCCTTCACAAGATTCCTTACTCTCACCTGATTTAAGGTAGTTGGACCACTGGCACTTTAGTTGCTTAGCCCCACCTAACAGTACGTTTAGTGGAACTTGCCAATAATAAATATCACAAAGGTGCAGGCATGGCTGGTGTACTGGAGCATGAAGAACACGGCATGATTCGTCCACTTGTGGTGCAGCCGTAGTCGTCCCCCCCCGGTCCGGGTCGGTCCGGGCCATGTCCCGGAGGGCGGCAGTGCTGTTACCGAAGATCTTCCAGGACTTTTCAAATAAAGGAGGTGACCACACGGGTGACCAAGCTGTCGGACAAGAGGGGTTTTGAGAGAGCACCCCTCACACTGAATGCATTGGAAGAATGACTTGGGAAATATCTCCCAACGACGAAAGGAGGGAAACCATGATCTTGCGCAGACTTATATTGTTAGTATTTTCGTTGTCAATTATGGCGGCCATTCCCTGGGGTGTCGACCTGGGCTGGGCACAACCACAAAAGGGCAATGCGGGGCAGAATCAGTTGAACGACGCTCAGAATGCCACTGCGGAGGTTCGTAAAGCCAAGGGGATGGGGCGAACGACAACCCACGATGACAGAAAGACCGCTGCGAGGCGTACTGCCGAACGCAAAGCACAGTATATGAAGAATCTTAAAGCGAAAGGAGGGGCGACCAAATGAAAAAGCGCAACTTCTTTCAAAGGATGAGCCTGGCAGGGGCAGTCGTTGCACTCCTCTGCGCTACGGCAACGAGCAACGCACTTGCAGCGCCGAAGACGATACCCACGTGCAACGGGTGGGCCGATACGTTGCAAACCGTCCCGGCGTACTGCGACCCCGCGACCCAGGGTCCCGGCTACGTCTGTACGAGCGGGGCTGCGACGCTCTGCACCGACTTTTATGGCAAGGGCAACTATGCCAACAGCCCGCTGCCGTCGGGGCCGATCGACACTACGGCCTCCGGTTTTACGATTGTGCACGGAGGCTCAGGCTATGTCTCCCCCGTGGCGGTGACGGTCACGGACTATTTCACCGGCACTGTCGCAAATCCGGCCACCGGTTGTCTAGCCTCAGTTGACGGAAACGGCACCATCACCGGCATTACCTGTGCTACAGCCGGCAGCGGTTATATGGCACCGGTTGTCAGCATTGCCGGTGCTGGCGGATCAGGCAGCGGCGCATGGGTGGATGCCAAGTTATCGGCTGCCGGCCCCCTCGTCGGCGGCATCCGCAAATTCCAGGACAACCTGCCCGACCTGAAGGGCGCCGTGGCCTCCCCGGATGTCACTACGTTTCCGGGAAGCGACTATTACGAGATCGCACTGGTGAAAACCACGACGCAGATGCACGCCGACCTCCCCCTCACGCCAGTGGTCGGCTACGTGCAGTTCCCCAGCGGCAGCAGTTCCTGCTCCGCCACGCCGGTGAAACCTTATCAGTACCTGGGGCCGATCATCCTGGCGCAGAAGGACAAGCCGGTGCGGGTGAAGTTCACTAACTGCCTCACCCCGGGCTCGGGTGGCGACCTCTTTATCCCTGTAGACACCACCTACATGGGCGCCGGCGCTGGACCCACTACCCCGTCAACGGATCCGTTTTTTTGCGCCGATCCGGCAAATGAAGCATCCTGTTTCCAGCAGAACCGCGCCACCCTGCACCTCCACGGTGGCAACACCCCCTGGATCAGCGACGGAACCCCCCATCAGTGGACCGTGCCTTATGGAGACACGTCAGCCACGTTCAAACGGGGCGACAGTACGCAGTTCGTCCCGGACATGTTCTTTGACGCTACCGGGAAGGTATCGGCAGTTCCGGTTCCGCAGTGCAGCGCAGCCATTACGACCAACTGCTATCCCAATGCGCCGCCGGCGGGTTTGAGCAGCGATCCCGGTCTGGGCTCCATGACCTTCTACTGGACCAACCAGCAGGGTGGCCGGTTGATGTTCTACCACGACCATGCGCTCGGCACCACCAGGCTCAACGTCTACGCCGGCGAAGCCGCGGGATACCTCGTGGCCGACCCTGCGCAGGAAGCCAAGCTGAAGCTCCTGAATGTTCCGGGTACCATCACCAATCCGGCTAATCCCGCGGACCTGGTCAATAACGATCTCGCCCACCTGATCCCCCTGGTGATCCAGGACAAGACCTTCGTACCCAGCGCACCCCAGTTGCTGGCCCAGGATCCCACCTGGATATGGGGTACGGGAACGACTGCAGTGACCACCGGCAACGGCAACCTCGTGAATGGTGATCTCTGGTTCCCCCATGTGTATCCGCCAAACCAGAATCCCAACGATCTGAACGGGGGTCCCAACAATCCGCTAGGGGCTAACGGGTTCGGACGGTGGGACTACGGCGTCTGGTTCGTTCCTGGTCAAAATGTCCTTTCCGCCGCCGGTACGGGACCACTCGGGCCGAATACCGCGGTGACCATCCCCTGCACCTCGTCGGCCTTCCCGGGCGTACTCCTTGAACCGACCGAAGCCAACCAATACCAGGGGGGCTGCCCCATTATCCCCAACCCCTCGGGCACTCCGGAAGGCTTCATGGACACCCCGCTGGTCAATGGCAAGGCCTATCCGGTCCTGAACGTGAATCCGGAAGCCTACCGCTTCCAGATTCTGAGCGCCGGCAACGACCGCTCCTGGAATCTGCAACTGTATGCCGCCGACGCCACGGGCAATGACGTGGCCATGCTGCCGGCCGCCACACCGCCTCTGAACGGGCTGCCGCTCTGCACGATAATCAATCAGCCGACCCAGCCCGGCCTCGGCATGGGCCTCACGAGTGCGATCCTTGACACAGCTGGCGAGCCGATCAACGGGACCGGCCTGCTGGGGAACTGCTGGCCGAGCTATGGCCAATCTCCGGGCATCCCCATCAAACAGTTCCATTGGCCGGATGACGGTCGGGACGGCGGCGTGCCCGACCCGAGACAGGCAGGTCCGGCGATAGTCCAGATCGCCACCGAAGGGGGCCTGCTCCCCGCGCCGGTGGTGATCCCCTCCACCCCTGTCAACTATGAAGAAAACACCAGAAGCGTCACCATCACCAACATCTCCACCCATGGCCTCTGGATCGGCCCGGCGGAGCGGGCGGACGTCATCATCGACTTCTCCAAGTTCGCCGGCAAGACCCTGATCCTCTATAACGACGCCCCGGCTCCGGCACCGGCCTTCGACATGCGCCTCGACTACTTCACCGGCGCACCGGACGAGACCTCCACTGGCGGCGCCCCGACGACGCTGCCTGGATACGGCCCCAACACCCGCACTGTCATGAAGATCGTGGTGGGTGCAACCGGTACCGGGCAAACCGCCTTCAAGGTCGCCCCCCTGGCCGCCCCCACCGGGCTGCCAGCCCTCTTCGCAGCGACCCAGCCCACGGTAGTCGTTCCCGAGCCGGCCTACCCGGCGGGTGCCGGGCACTCAGCGACCACCAATTACGTACAGAACTTCCAGGCTACTGCCCTCACCTTCCAGTCGACCGGCCCGACGGCGGGCACCTCGGTCGTGGCGCAGGTCAAGGTCACCCCCAACGGGTCGGGGTACTCCTCAAGCACCACCGTTGCCATAGACCCGCCTGCCTGCACACCAGCGCCGGGGACCTGCGTTACGGCCCTGGCAACCCCGAAAATCGGCGCCGGCGGAGCCATTATCGGCATCAATGTGACCAATGTCGGTGCCGGTTACGCTGCCAGCGTCCCTAACGTGGTCCTTACCGATCATGGCATCGGCGGCACCGCCTTACTTCCCACCTGCGGCGGCTCCGGACAATCCGCCTGTGGCAGCGGCGCCAGCGCCACGGCCATCATGGCTGCGAGGGTTCCCTTCGATCTGAAGGCCATCCAGGAGTTGTTCACGCTCGACTATGGCCGGATGAACGCCACCCTCGGCACGGAGATTCCGTTCACCAACTTCAACAATCAGACGACTCTCCCGTTCGGCTATACCGATTGGGCCACCGAGATCGTCCAGAAAGACACGCCGCAACTCTGGTATCTCTACCATAACGGCGTGGACACCCACTTCATTCATTTTCACCTGTTCAACGTGCAGGTGATCAACCGGATCGGCTGGGACGGCACGGTGCGCCCGATCGATCAGAACGAACTGGGGTGGAAGGACACGGTCCGGATGAACCCGCTGGAGAACGTTCTGCTGGCGATCAAGCCGATCACTCCGGTAGTCCCCTTCCCAGTTCCGGACAGCATCCGGCTCCAGGATCCGACCAAGCCGGCCGGCACTTCTCCCGATATGGCCATATCCGGCATCGACCCGGCAACCGGCAACGCGTTAGCCAATGGTCAGGTAAACCAGGAGGTTAACTTTGGCTGGGAATACGTGTGGCACTGCCACATCCTGGGCCATGAAGAAAATGACATGATGCGCCCCATGATCTACCAGGTGCCGCCGTCAATACCGGCGAATCTGACTACCAACTCCGCCGGGCAACTGACCTGGACGGACAACTCGGCCAGCGAGTCCGCATTTATTCTGCAGAAAGATACGGTCAATACCTTCAACAGCGGCGCCCTGGCCACCTTTACGGTTACCGGTGCCAACTCGACAGGCTTCAGCACTCTGGGGTATGGACAGACGGTAACCTTCCTGGGCGCTTCGGCAAGCTGCACCCCGATGTATTATCGGGTGCAGGCGCAGGACGATTTCCTGCCCCAGTCGCCGCTGACAGCTACTCCGGGAACCACCTTCCAGACCGCTACGGTGGCTTCCGACTGGACCGCTCCGGTATTGATCGGCAACGCACCGGTGTCGATTACCACTGCCAGCCTGCCGTTCGGAGTGGCGGGCACGGCGTACAACGCAACCCTGGCGGCTGCGGGCGGTTCCGGCCCATACACCTGGGCCATCACCGCCGGCAAACCTGCCTGGCTCAGTATCAACTCCGCTACCGGCGCTCTTACCGGCACGCCGCCCAATACCACGGGCAGTCCCTTTACCCTGGCCGTTCAGGTCACCGACAACTGCGGAGTCGTTGTCAGTAAAAACCTGAGCCTCACCGTGTACCCGCCGTTGTCGATCACCACGTCCACCCTGCCGGCCGGCACGGTGAACACACTCTACACCACGACGACACTGACTGCCACGGGCGGTTCCGGCACCTACGTCAACTGGGCCGTAACCGGCGGTGCACTCCCGGCCGGGCTTAGCCTGAACGCCACCACAGGCGCCATCAGCGGCACACCGACCGCCCCAGCCAATGCCTCCATCACCTTCCAGGTCACGGACAGCATTGGACTGACCGCCACCAGGTCCCTGACGCTCACCGTCAACTGGCCGGCTGTGGTCATCACACCGGCGACCCTGCGCACGGCCGAGGTCAGCAATGCTTCGGGTAATCCCGTCTATGCCGGCGCCACGCTGGCGGCTACCGGAGGTAATGGAACCTACACGTGGACCATCTCCGGTGGCGCCCTGCCGGGCGGGCTGACACTCTCTTCCGCCGGCGTCATCAGCGGCACCGTAGGATCGTCAGTGGCACCAAATTCCTACAACTTCACCGCCAGGGCCTCTTCGGGAAGCGCCCCCTTTACCGTCACTTCCACCCAGTCATTCAGCATCACGGTGGTGTCACATGTCGCCATCAACAATACAGCAATGCCACAAGGCGCCGTCAACGTAGCGTATCCCGCTACCCAGCTGGCTGCGACCGGCGGCGTCGCGCCGATTGCCTGGGCCAACCCAGGCGGCGGCATGCCCCCGGGAATAGGCATCAGCTCAACCGGACTGATCAGCGGCACCCCGACGGCGTCCGGCACCTTCAGCTTCACCGTGCAGGTCACCGATTCACTGGCCGGATTCCCCGGCATCGCCACCAGGCAGGTGACCATCACCATCGGCTCTCCCAACGGCGGGGTGAACCCGACATCACTCACCTTTGCCAGCCAGACCGTGGGCACGACCAGCGCCGCGCAAACGGCGACCTTGTCCAATTCCGTCGCCGCCACCGCTCCGTTGTCCATCAATGCTATCAGTATCTCGGGTGATTATTCCCAGACCAACACCTGCGGCGCCACCCTTGCCGCCGGGGCATCCTGTACCTTCAGCGTGAGATTCACCCCGACAGCCGTCGGCGCCCGCGCCGGTTCGCTGAGTATCAACACCAACAATTCGGGCACTCCGACACTGACGGTAGCACTGAGCGGCACCGGCGCATCGGCCGTTACTTTGCCTGGCGCTCCGACTAACCTGGTTGCGACTTCTGGTACCCTGACAGGCGGCGTCTATGTTCTTCCTGTCGGTCAAACCAGCGTTTTCCTCGGTTGGGCACCGCCGGCAGCGCCCGGCAATACCCAGACAAGCTACAATATTCAGCGCTTCAGTGGCGGCACGTGGAGTACCATCGGCACAGCCACAGCAACCGCGACCACGTTCAGGGTAACCGGACTGGTTGCGGGCACTACCTATACCTACCGGATTCAGGCAGTTAATGCCGCCGGCGCCACTAATTGCGCCACTCCGTCCCAGGTACAGGTGCAGGCTCGGTAACCCGGCATGACCGGCAGGGGGCATCCTCCTGCCGGCTCTGTTTCGCTTGGAAAATGTGCAAAAAAACAGTTGCATCTTTATAGATGCTTATTTAAATCCAGGAGGTACGTGTGATGAGGAAATTATTTGTGCTGATTTTGGTGGCCGGACTGCTCGGTCTGAGTAGTATCGTGAATGCTTATTCTTTTGATTTTAGTACTGCTTCACCCGTGGACCTGACACTTTTTTCTAGCACTCAACAGGGGATCACATTTAGTTACTCCGGAGGTACCACTGCTGGAATAGATATCAATGGTGTTACAGTTGACCCATCGGGGTCACTAATATTAAATTTTGCCTCACCAATAACTAATTTGCAGCTCGGTTTTGTTTTTTTGAACAGTCTCCCCGAGGGCAGTAGTGCAGGGACTTTGTCTGCCATCGTAGACCCGAATACTCTTCAGCTGCCGGATGCAACACCTGCCAGCGGTTTGAACTATGGTGGAATTTTTGAAACTCTTACCTTATATCCTAATCCCGGTGACGGTGACCAGTACTTCAGAGTTACCAGCATAAATTACGACAACGTCTCTACGGTGCCCGAACCGTCCACCATGGTTCTGCTTGCCGCCGGCCTGTTTGGTCTGGGAATGTTGCGGCAGGCGCGCCGGAAAGCCTGATTGCCTTGACTGCCGGCGGCACGCCAAGTACGGCAGTTACGGTTAACTCTACCAAGGATACTCCGGGTACCTACAACGCTACCAGCACCGGACGGTATGGCACCGGGGTACCGGCAACGGGAGGTCTGACTCACGCCGTTACAGCCACCGTAACGACCAAAAACTGACCGATTGCAAATTGCTGCTACGCGGGGGGCGGAAATTCCACTCCCCGCGTTTTTTTGCCACACACTCCCCGGTCGAGCTCTATTTTTCAAATACATAAACATCCGCCCACCGGAGGAAGCGATGCGCCTTTTTTTATTTTCCTTTCGGGTCTTTGTCCGTCAACGGTGACTGCACTGCTGGCAGCGGGCGGTCCGGGTAATGGGTGGGAGCAAAAAAGGGGTAATGCCAGGACATGCAAAGTGGGCCTTTCTCTCCCGGAAGTCGGCTGAGCGGTTTATCAAGGCAAATGGCGGCGCAATTGTACGTTTTGACAAAGCGATCAAGGTGGCGTATGACGACATGTACCAGAATACCAAGATGATCCGTGAATCCCAGAAAGGTGTAAAAACTCGAGCAGTTGTAAAAGTTTGGATTCTACGAATTGAGTGTGATATATCTCCCATGCATTAATGCTTTGAAGGAGGGATTATTTGAGAAAACGTGCGATTTTGGGTTTACTCGTATTGAGCATCGGTGTTTCTGCACCCCCATCCGTTTCAGCAACCCCATCACCCAGCTCCAAGGTTGTCTATCAGCCACTGCCCAAACCAGGTCAGAAAGCACCCTTCGATGCCGACCACTATTTCGTGTACGGATTCGACAAACAGCCTAAGATCGGCATGGCCATCATGCGGGTGGAGGTTTTCACCCGCGACGGCAAGCGGGATACGTCGTTCCTCGTCAAGGGGGATGCGGATATGCCTTCCATGCGGGGGGCCCACAGCAGCGGGGACAAGGATTTCTCCCTTTCGGCAAAGGGGGTTTATCTCCTCCCTGTCCAGCTTGCCATGCTGGGGGATTGGGAAATCAGGTTCACCTTCGAGAAGAAAGGGAAAATCGTCTTTCGTGGCGTGTACCTGTTCGATCTTTAGAGACAATGGTCAAAAACCTCCCTAAATGGTGATTTAATGAATGCCGTGACTCTTAGCAAGTGCCTAAGACGCTTTTCAGAAGTGATTGCCTGCTGTGCTGTATGTCTGCTTTCGCTAGGAATGGCGGAATCTTTTGGAGAATCCCCCAAACTTTCTTCGGCACTCCAGAAGGAAACCCTTGGCTTGGGAGAACGCATCTACCGAGAGGGAATTCTGCCCACGGGAGAACATCTGAGAGCTTCTGTCAAAGGAGGTATTTCAGTCCCCGGGATGACATTTGCCTGCATCAGCTGTCATTTGCGCAGTGGTCTTGGCGGCTTCGACGAAGGTGTTCGTACTCCGTCCATCAACGGGGCAAAGCTCTTTCGCCCTCTTCCAGCAACGTTCAAGGGAGTTGAACTAAGCATGGACATTGTCCCGCCATTGCGGCCGGCATACACCGAGGAGTCACTGATCGATGTGATCCGAACCGGTAACGCTCCTGACGGCCGGGTATTGAATGAGGGGATGCCCCGCTATCTTCTCTCAGATAGTGACGCCCGGATACTTGTCACCTATCTGAAAGCACTTTCTTCTCGCTTCTCACCGGGGGTCGGGGAAAACGAACTCCGCTTTGCCACGGTCATCTCTGAAGATTTCCGACCCAAGGAAAGCAAGGCGATGCTCGCATCTATTGAGAACTATTTTGGTATGAAAAACATGCTGGCCAGCTCTTCCAGCGACTCTCGTTCCCGGCAGATGGCCCAAAACATGGTCGGCAAGGATTTAGCTGGCAGGACTTTCTCGTTTTCACGATGGATACTGAAAGGACCGCCGGAGACCTGGCTTCGCCAGTTGGAGGAGTACAACCGCAAAGAGCCAGTCTTTGCGCTCCTGGGAGGCATGGTCGACGGTGACTGGCGACCCGTTCATCAATTCTGCGAGGAGAACGGGATTCCCTACCTGTTCCCCAATACCGACTTGCCGGTGGTTTCCGACAACGACGGGTACACGCTGTACTTGTCCAAGGGGTATTACCAGGAGGGAGAGAGCGCCGCCCGCTATCTGCAAGGCACGGCAGAGCTGCCCAAGGGACAACCGGTGGTCCAGATAGTGCGCACCTCCCGTGAATCGCAAGCCCTCGCTACGGGATTTCAGAAAACGTTGCTAGAACTAGGTATGCAGGCTCCGGTGACGGTCAATCTGCCGCCGGGCAAAAAACTGGACCGTAAATTCCTGCAGCGAGTGCTCGATAGGGAGAAGCCTGCTGTCATCGCAGTCTGGGATGATGACACGGTCCTGCCCGTGCTGGAGTTGATGAACCGTCGTGGGGGCATGCCGAAGACGATTTTTCTTTCAGCACGCTACCTCGGGGAGAGTATCTGGATTTTGCCGGAGTCGGTCCGTGATGTTGCCTACCTGACTTATCCCTTTGCCTTTGCATTTCCTCCCGTCAGAACCAGTATGGGCATAGTGAAAGTACAAGACGATCGACCGCAGACCGTATGCCAAGCAGACATCCCCCTCAAGGACGAGGTAAAGAAGATAACGAGTATGACCAGCGCCCTGACTCAACTGTTATCCAACCTTCTGATGGAACTGAAAGGTAACTATTATCGCGACAATCTCCTGGATGTTGCCGGGATGATGTCGGATCAGCAGTATCCCCTCTTTGGCAGAATCAGCTTTGGCACGGGGCAGCGTTACGCTGCCCGGGGGTGCTTTATCGTGCAACTTTCCCATGGCACCAACCCCGAACTCATCAAGAAAACCGGTTGGGTCATCCATTGAGACACCTTTTCAAGCGAATCTATTGGCGAGACAACCGCAGCGAGATGATTGGGTGTCTGCTGCAGGAGCTATGAGGTAAGGATGCGTCAATTTGTGGTACAAATCGTTTGTTTTACTCTGGTGATGTGTGCCGCGGCGGCTCAGCCGGTCCTGGCTGCGGTGGGGTGCGACCTGAACGATGCCGATCGCGACGTGCCCCGGCTCTTTCCGGACTCTACCGGATATAAGACAGTCTACCTTTCCATTGCGAATCGCGGCGGCGCCCCCCTGCTGAGGAAAATAGAAAACCGCCTAGGCGTGACGTACCTCTCCCTCTATGCCCCGATCGACGTCCCCTATACCCTTTACGAGGTCTACCGCGACAAGAGGAAGATCGGCTACATCCACGGGGTTAACCAGAAAGGGCAGTTCGGCGGCATCCAGGTCTTCATGGCCCAGGACTTGACCGGCCGGATCAAGACCTTCTACCTGCAAAAGATCACCGGAAGCTCCGCCAGCAAATTCCGGGAGGCCGGATTCACCAGAAAATTCGAGGGTGTGACCCTGCGGGACTTCGACTCCTACGACCCAGTACGCGGCAAGGGGAGCGGGCGCCTCGCGCAGATTGCCAACCCCGCCCCCGAGCTGGAAACCGACTTCTACGGCATACTGCGCGGCCTGAAGAAGAACCTGGTTCTGATGGAAGAATTCGTCTTTGCGCCGGAGCGCGGCAAGCCATGATCACTCCCTTCCAGATTGCCTATAAGAACCTGCTGCGCAAGAAGGTGCGCAGCCTCCTCACCCTGGTGGGGATCATGCTTTCCACCTGGGTACTGGTGAGTCTCTTCGGGTTCAACCGCGGCTACGAGGCTGCCCTCAACCGCGACATCGACAACATGGGATACCAGCTGATGGTGATGGCCAAGGGGTGCCCCTACGAGGCGGCCACCATGATGCTCCAGGGGGGAAAGGGACTGCGCTACATGGAGCCGTCCATGGTGAACGACATCCTCAAGGAGCCGGGTGTGGCCAAGGTCACCCCGATCCTGATGCAGGCCTTCTTCGATCCCAACAAGGGGGAAAGCGGCGGGATCGCCGGGTTCTACGGCGTGGACCCCGCGAGTTACCCTGCCCTGAAGCCGTTTCTGCGCTTTCGCAAGGGGGGCTGGTTCCACGACTCCGCGGCCGCCGAGGTCGTCATGGGATACGAAGCCGCCGAACTGGAGCAGCGCGAGGTGGGGGACCTGACCATGGTCCCCGAGAAGAACGTCCCCCTCAAGGTGGTCGGCATCCTGGAGCGCACCGGAAGCCAGGACGACGGCACCATCTTCGTGCCGCTGAAGACCCTGCAGCGCATCTCGCAGACCGACCAGATCACCACCATCGGCATCAAGGTCAAGAAGGACGCCGACATGGAAAAGCTGGAAAACAGGCTCTACCAGCTTAAGGACGTGCAGGTGGTCAGCTTCAGCCAGGTGAAGCAGACCGTCATGAAGCTGATCTCCACCGCGCGGGTCATGGTGTTCTCCATCGCCATTGTTGCGCTCCTGATCGCCATGGTCGGAGTGGTGAACACCGTCCTCATGTCGGTGCTGGAGCGCAGACAGGAGATCGGCATCCTGAAGACCATGGGGGCCATGCCCGGCGACATCTTCCGCCTGGTCTGGACCGAGACCCTCATCCTGTGCACCCTGGGCGGGGTGGCCGGGATCGGGTTCGCCCTGCTTTTCGCCCGGGTGACCGACATGCTGGCGCGCCGGGTGCTGCCCTATGCCCCGAGCGGAGGACTGGTGGCGATCGACCTGAGGATTTCCCTGCTGGCGCTCTCCATCATCGTGGCGGTGGGGCTTCTGAGCGGCCTGTATCCGGCCTGGAAGGCGGGGAGCATCCGCCCGCTGGAATCGATCAGAGGGGAGTGATGATGACTGAGAACGACTGGTCGCTTAAGGCACGGGATCTGACGCGGGTGTATCACCGGGGAAGCGAGGAGATCCGGGCCCTTGACGGAGTTTCCCTCTCCATCCGGCGCGGGGAGTTCGTCTCCTTCATGGGCTCCTCCGGTTCCGGGAAAACCACGCTGATAAACCTGCTGGGCTGCCTCGACAACCCCACCTCGGGCGCACTGGAGCTCGCCGGCAAAAGCATCTTCGGCGCCGGGAAGCCCCTGGGAGAGCGGGAACTGACCCGGGTGAGGCGGGAGGTCTTCGGCTACATATTCCAGAATTTCTACCTGATCCCGACCCTGACGGTGCAGGAGAACGTCGCCCTGCCGCTCGCCTTTTACCGCAAGCCCGGGGCCGAGGAGGAGGTGGAGCGGCTCCTGAAACTGCTCGGCATGGAGCAGCGCAGGGACCACCTGCCGGGGCAGATTTCCGGCGGGGAGATGCAGCGGGTGGCTATCGCCCGGGCCCTGGTGAACCGCCCGGAGATTCTGCTGGCCGACGAGCCGACCGGAAACCTCGACACCAGGAGGGCGACGGAGATCGGCGAGGTCCTGCAGGAGCTGAACCGCAGTTCCGGGTTGACCATCGTCATGGTGACCCACAATCCCGGCCTGGCGCGGCTCGCGGGGAGGCAGATCGAGATGCGCGACGGCCTGGCCTATGAGAGCTGAAGACACACCGGCTTGGGCTCGCGGCGGGGCTACTTCTGATGATTTGAGGTCGGAAACTACGGCCTGGTGAGAGGGGTGAGGCGAACCGGATCGGTTCGCCTCACCCTGCTTGATTTACTGCAGCGGTGGATTAGTAGGAGACTGCCGCAATAGCGGCGATCTGGGCGGCCGTCAGGCCAAGGGACTTCATGGAACCGATACCTGCGATCGCTGAGGTGATCTGGGCGGCGCTCCTTACGCCGAGTGAGCCGTGGCAGCCGAGGCAGGTGGTATTGTAATACGACAAGGCATCAAAGGCCGGTACTGCCGCGGCTGTGGTAGCCGAGACCTGGGCCGACGCGGCACCTTGACCGGCTGCGTTTACTGCGGTGACGACGAAGTAGTAGGTCGTGCCGGCGTTGAGGCCGGTCAGAAGATACGGGAGGCCGGCACCGGCGACCTTGGTGCCGTTGGCTGCCGTCACGCCGCTCGTGGTTGAGTAATAGACGTTGTACGAGGTCGCACCGTTGACGGCCGTCCAGGAGATGGTCGCCTGGGCGGTCCCTCCTGTAGCGGTAACGCCGGCAGGTGCCGCAGGAAGGACCGGGGCCGGGGCTGAGGTACTTGCCGAGGCCTGTGCCGAGGCGGGGCCCTCGCCGGCGGCGTTCACCGCGGTGACAATGTAGTAGTAGCTGGTGCCTGCGTTGAGGCCGGTCTGGAGGTAGGGGCTCGCGGCCCCGGTGATCTTGGTGCCGGAGCCCGTGGTGACGCCCGAAGCGGTTGACCAGTAGAGGTTGTAAGAGGTCGCGCCGGAAACCGCCGGCCACGAGGTGGTTACCTGGTTAGCCGCGCCCGTTGCGGAGACGCCGGACGGTGCGGCGGGGAGAGCGGGTGCTGCCGGGGTGGTGCTGGCCCAGGCCGTGGACGACGCCGCGCTCTCTCCTACGCTGTTGACTGCGGTGACGAGGTAGTAGTAGGTGGTGCCGGCCGACAGCCCGGTCTGGACGTACGGGCTGGTGGCGCCCGCGATTTTGGTGCCGCCGGTTTTGGTCACGGAGCTGGCGGTCGACCAGTAGACGTTGTACGAGGCAGCGCCGGAAACCGCGGGCCAGCTGATGGTCGCCTTGCCGGTCCCCCCGACGGCGGTTATGCCGGCCGGTGCCGCAGGAGCCGTCGGGCTCGGCACGGCAGCGAGGGTGGTCGCAGCTGCCTGCACCGACGCCGCGCTCTCACCGGTGGCGTTGACAGCCGTCACGATGAAGTAGTAGCTGGTGCCGGCCGCCAGGCCGGTCTTTACCGTGGGACTGGTCGCGGCGGTGATCTTGGTCCCTTTGGCAATGGTTACGCCGCTACTTGTGGCATAGTACACGTTGTACGAGGTTGCCGTGGCTACGGCTCCCCAGGCGAGCGTCACCTGGTTGGTGCCGCCGGTGGCCATCAGGCCTGCCGGTGCGGCCGGGGGAGTCGCGGCCGGCGGGGCGGCGGCGGTGGCAGCCGAGACCTGGGCCGAGGCGGCGCTTTCGCCCGCGCTGTTTACCGCGGTCACGATGTAGTAGTAGGTGGTGCCGGCGGGTAGGCCGGTCTGGAGGTAAGGGCTGGCAGTAGAGGGGATTTTGGTGCCGCTGGCGGTCGTCACTCCCGGGGTGGTCGCGTAGTAGAGGTTGTACGAGGCTGCGTTGCTAACGGAGGTCCAGGTCAGGGTGATCTGACCGGCAGCGCCGGCGGCCATCAGGCCGGTCGGGGGGACGGGGGCGGTCACGGCCGGGGGGAGGCTGCCGCCGTTGAAGATGCCGTTGGCGATGTCGGTCACTTTGCCGGTGAAGAGTACTGCCCCGGTCTTCGTCATGATGATCGAAAGGGTGCCGTTAGAAACGGTGATCTTCACGTTATCGAACATGTCGTCCAGGCCGATGTGGTTGGATAGGTAACGTGCCGTGATCGGGTTGGTGTGGTCGGCGCTGTATTGTGCGAGCAGGGGCTGCAGCTTGGCCAGTATGGTCGAGACCGTGTTGGCGATATTGTGCCCGATTTTGTTGTTCTGATCAGCATCCGCCTTGTCGAAGACATCGGAGGGGTTGTCGACTCCCGCGGCATTGGCGACGATGACGTCGGAGAGCGGATTGACGTTGGCGGTACCCGTTCCCTCGGCAAAGGAGTTCAGTTTGAAATTGGCACCGGCTGCGGTCCCTGTCGCCTGCAAAACGTAAGGCGCCTTCAGGTCGGTGACGTCGATGGCGTAGCTGCCGTCGCTTGCAATGACGCTCGTTTTCTGCTGCGCAGGGGCTGAAGAGTCCTTCAGACTGACCTGGCCGGAGAGCGGGGCTCCGACCGAGGCGTTGCCGCTCACGACCTGCGAGGAAACTCCCGCCGAGCCCCCGCCGCAGCCGGCAAGCATCAAAGCCAGAGTCATCAGGCAAAGAGCCGCCAGGGCTGCAAAAGTCCTTTTCACAAAGAGTTTCCGGCATACTGCCTTACCAGCCATGCTGTCGAAATTGTCGCAATAGTTCCCCGTGGTGTTTTTGTACATTTTTTCTCCTTTATCGCCCGGCTCAGGTCAACACGCTGGCCGGTCGATATCGTTGCGCTTGCCGTCCCGTGGCCCGTCATGGGACGGCAAGCGCAGCTTGTTTGTCTCCCGCAGATTTCAGTGTGTCTCCGGCCCCGGGCACAAAAAAGCCGGAGCACCGAAATCCCGTGATATTTCGGCAACCCGGCTGTCTCTGTGAGACCCTATAGGCTTTCCGCCCCATCCTCGCGGATGGTTTAGTATTATCGTTATCACTCCTAATAACTGCTACTGCTGGTTCATGGTAGATCACCTCCTTTTGACGTTTTTTGGGTACAAAAAAACCGGGGCGTCGTATCGTGGTTGCGATATTTCGGCATCCCGGCTGTCTCTGGCGAGACCCTTAGGCTTTCCGTCCTACCCTCGCGGGCAGTTTAGTATTTTCCTGTACCAAGCAAATTTTCAGAAACCGTCGTGCGGCGCGTTACCTCCTGAAATGAGAAGACAAAAAAGCCGGGGCGTCGTATCGTGGTTGCGATATTTCGGCATCCCGGCTGTCTCTGGCGAGACCCTTAGGCTTTCCGTCCTACCCTCGCGGATAGTTTAGTATTTTCCTGTACCAGCTAAGTTTTGTTTACCTTAATAACGCACTTCAAATAAAAAATCAATCAAAAAAAAACGTCACCGGAATGAGCATGCCAGCAAAGGTGATTTTTCCCCGAACGACTGTCAGAAATTGTACCCGGCTCCCCATGGTGTCTTCTCACGGAAAACCTTCAACAGGTGCAGCATTTTCTGTCACTTTCCGCGTAATCCGCGTAGGAACCATAGCCAGTCAACGCTCCGCGAACTCGCGGTTTCCCAAAGGATACCAGGCAAAAATGCTTGCATAAAAGGCCGCTACATGGTAACTGTGTCAGGTTACTGCACTGAAGTTGACTCGTCGCAGGTGCCCTCGCTAGCGGGTGACCTCCAGTCATTGAATCGACCTTGCCTTGGTCACAACCTGCAATAGGTAATTCTTTGCCTGGACAGTCAGATGTCTTGGCGTATAATGAATGGCCTCGGGCAAACCAACCACGCCAAGTCTTGGGAGGTCTTTTGAGCAAATGCGACTATTGTCAAAGCGTGCTTGAGGACGGGACCCTCTGCACCTTGTGCGGTCCCCGCCCAAATGTCACGTGCCCGGTATGCAAAGATGAATACCACTCAAAAGGTCTCGGGAAATGCCCGGTTTGCGGGCATACCTGGAACGACACACCGAAACCATCTTAGCTGTCCCCTTGAACCCAGGCCGGGTGAAACCTCGCTTCTCGACCACCTGCCACTAATCATGCTTCCCCGTTTGCCCGAAAGGAAGTCATTAAGAGGCCTCATTTGCAATATATCCACCGGCTTCACCAGTGCTTCCTATGAAATACGTCATCTATATCGTTGGTTTTCTCGCGTTGGCGCTCGGTTACCTCAGGTATCTGCGCCCGGTCCGCCGCAGATTCGAATATCATGAACGGTTTCGGCCGATTCAAATTCTGGAGCCCGAAGTCGTCCCGGCCAAAGGGAGCGTCACCAAGTAAGGCAGTAGCTCAAAGGTGGTCCCTGGGCGCCCGCCCGGGCGACTGCAGAAAGTCCCGATTGTCCGCTTCCCCGAGGGCCTCAGCCGACCTGCCGGCCCTCTCCTTTCCGATTTGCCATAAGCGACCCTCACCAGCCTAGCTGCGCGCCGATTACTTCCCACACTTTCACCTGGGTGCTTCCCTTTGCAGAAGCGACCATCTTTCTCCTTTTGCCATCGCAACGCTGTGCACTCTTTCCGGCGCCCTTTCCGGCCCCCATCCGGCCCCCATCCGGTCCCATGCCGGGCCATGACGGGTGGAACACTCGATCGATAACGATTTTCACTTGCATCCCCGTGAGACTGATCTATACTTACAGCCGTGCATCACTCATAACTTTAAGAGGAGGTAGCTTATGAAACGGATAGCTCTGAAAATAGCTCTTTTACTAGCAGCTAGTTTGATCTCTGCACTGCCGGCTCTGGCAGCTGAGGGGATGGGGAACAGTATGATGGGCCAGGACCAGCAGGGCCAGAACATGAAGGATGAATGCCTGCTGGTGGCGCAAAACTGCGGGGACCGGGTGGACTCCATTCAGCAAAGAATAGCGCGGATCAACCACGAGATCAGCAAAGGTACGGCTGTTTACTCAAGGCAGGAACTGATGCATCTTAATTCCCAGCTGGAAGATGCCAACAGGACACTGGAAATGATCATGAGCGGCGGCGCGTAATAGTTGCAAGATCGGGTCGGCGCCTGCTTTCCCCCTCGAGGGGTCTGGCAGCGGAAGCGCCCCCTACCGGATAAAATGAAGGGCTTGCGGAAATTCCGCAAGCCCTTCTCTTTTTGTTCTCCCGGGGGTGGCACTGCTGCCGCGAATTTCGCCTCCCTGGAGTACGGCTCCCAAGTGGCACCTCCCTTCCCCTCAGGAGGGATTTTTCAGATTGTACAGGATGTGAATGAAGTTGCGCGTCAATACCGGGTGCAGCTCGCTTCCCGCCATGCCGAGCATCATTGTCGTGATCTCGTCCAGGGCGAGCGGCTCGCGATAGCTCCTTCGGGTGCGCGTCGCGTCGAAGAAATCGGAGATCATGGTCAGATGGCTGCAAAGGTTCAGGCGCCAGTCGGCCGGAAACTTCGGGTAGCCGCTTAGGTTTAGCTTGGCGTGGTGCTCGAAGGCGGCAATGGCTGCCTCCTCGGTCGCGGTGAAAAGGTCGTAGCGGATTTCCCTGATCCCGAGCGCCGCTATGCCGGAGCTCTCCCAGACCGCGCCGATGCCACCGGCGCGGTAGATTTCCTCACGCTCCGTCCCGAGGATCGCGATGAAGCTCCGCAGCTCCTCGAGGGTGAGCTCACGGCGCAGCACCAGGGCGCCGATCCCCCGTTCATAGAGCACGCGGGCGAAATCCCGGTAGATCAGGTTCGTTTTCTCCAGCGGAGTGTCGCCCAAAAGCAGTGCATCGCAGGCGACGCCGATGACTATCTCCTCTCCGGTTTTTCTCAGGCCGGCATAGGAGTTGAGGACTTTATTGAGTGCGGCATCGATGACCTGATGCCCCTTGGGGTAGGACCTGCTGTTACGGCGCGAGATGTTAAGCTCGAGAATGAGATTAGCAAGAGCTTTGGAATCAACCACGCCGGCCGCTATGTCAAAAGCATCTTTATTTATTCATATCTCATGGGCTCTAGGCTGGGTATTTATCTCACCGTGATAAAAACAGATTGATAATGTCCAATTGTCAATACGGTGAGTCTGACCTCTGTTGCTTTGTCCGGGCGGCAGAAAGTTCCTTTTGCTTCGGCGTCCGCGCCAAAATGAAAGAATTGGCTCAACTTTAGTCAGTGATTATCCGATAACGTAGCTATCATCCCCCGGAAAAAAGGCAGACACCCCATGAGCCAACCGACCATCCTCGTCGTTGACGACCAGCAGATCATCCTCTTTTTGCTGGAGACCCACCTGCGCAAAGCCGGCTTCACCCCCGTGCTGGCCCAAAGCGGAGCCGAGGCGCTCGCCATCCTGGGGGAGCGTCCGGTGGACCTGATCATTTCCGACTTGGTCATGCCGGAGATGGGCGGGCTCCAGCTGATGGAGCGGGTGCGCGAACTCCATCCGGGGCTACCCATCATCGTAATCACGGCCCACGGCTCGGTGGAGAGCGCGGTGGAAGCCATGCGGCGCGGCGCCTACGACTACCTGGAGAAGCCCTACAACCCGGACGACCTGCGCATGACCATCCAGCGCGCCCTCGACTACCACCACATGGTGCGGGAGAACGAGCAGATCAGGGGGCTTTTGCGGGAGCGCTTCAGCTTCCAGAGCATCGTCACGGTCAACCCGGCCATGAAGGCAGTGCTGGAATTGGCCGTCAAGGTGGTCCCCGCGCGCCAGACGACGGTAGCGATCTTCGGCGAGAGCGGCACCGGCAAGGAGGTGCTGGCCCGCGCCATCCACTTCGCCGGCAAGGGGCTCCCCAATTCCTTCGTCGCGGTCAACTGCGCGGCGATCCCCGAGCATCTGCTGGAGAGCGAGCTGTTCGGACACCTGCGCGGGGCCTTTACCGGCGCCGACCGGGACCGGGAAGGGAAATTCAGCCTGGCCCGGGGCGGGACCCTCCTTTTGGACGAGATCGGCGACATGCCCCTCCCCCTGCAGACCAAGCTTTTGAGGGTCCTCCAGGAGCGCGTCTTCGAAAGGATCGGATCCAACGACCAGATCGCCGCCACCTGCCGGGTGATCGTGGCGACCAACCGCAACCTCTGGGAGCAGGTCGCCGCCGGCCGCTTCCGGGAGGACCTGTACCACCGGATCAACGTCTTCCCGCTGACGCTTCCGCCGCTGCGCGAGCGCAGGGAGGATATACCGATGCTCTGCGAGTACGTCTTTGAGCAACTGCGCCAGCACGTCGGCAAGCCGCTGGCCGGCATCTCGGACGCCGCGATGCGGCTCATGCTCAACTATTCCTGGCCGGGAAACGTCCGCGAGCTGCGTAACTGCCTGGAGCGAGCGGCGATCCTCACCGAGGACGGGGTGATCCAGCCCGACCATATCGGGATCGGAGGCAGACCGGATGCTGCGGCAGGGAGTGCCTCCCGGGAAGCAGATCCCGAGACCGATCCGGGCTGTGTCAGTTACACCCTGACGCTCCCCGCGAGTGAACTGTCACTCGAGGCGCTGAGCGAGCGCATCCTTGCCATAACCCTGGAGCGAAGCGGCGGCAACAAATCCAAGGCGGCCGGGCTCCTCAAGATCGGCCGCAAGGCGTTTTACCGCACCTAGAGCAACTTTTCGGCACCCTTTTTCTCGTAGCGCCCCCCTACAAAGCACTGCTGCAGCAGGTTAGAGCCTCCCCGACTCATACTGCTTTTCAAAGCTCCCCCTCGCCCTCCGGGAGAGGGCAGGGGTGAGGGAGTCGCAGACTCTTCCTACTGGCTCCGTCGGATTGGCCTTAAGATCGACGCTCAACGGGGCTGGACCAGCGCTTCGTGGCAAATCCCTCACCCCTACCCCTCTCCCGGAGGGCGAGGGGATCAAGGCACCAGGCAACCTCCGCCCCCCTGGCAAAGCTGGACTGTCGGACTTCGTCCCCTCCTTTCCCCCCCTGTGCCCCACCGGCACGACTGTCCCTCTGCGCTACAGCTCTCGCCCTGCCCCTTCCGGCGAACCCTCCGAAAGGTAACGGTTCTCTTTTCGGGCACGGCCAGTGCTAGCTACAGGTTGCGGTGCAGATAAACGTGCCGTAGGGGAACAGCCGCAAAAGCGGCTGCAGTAGGAACGCTCCGACGCCGCACTATCCGCCGCGTCCAGAGTTTCAGCGGGTTGCAGAGCCACGAGGTAGCACCATGTCCTATTACGGAAGCAGTATCCTGAAAACCAAACCGGCCGCCTTGACGCTGCTTGCCTTGTCGGGCCTGCTGATCCACTTCTCTCCTGACGGTTTTCGCAGCGTCGCGGTCACCATCCTTGGCTTCGCAGTTGCGCTCGCCTATCTCTTCGGGCAGCTGAAGCGAGAACTGGCCAAGCGAGCCGAGGCGGAGGAGCACGCCAAGCTGCTGGCGCTCGAAGTGACCGGCCGGCAGCAGCAGGAAGTTGAGTGCGCCAACGCGCAGGCGCTCCAGGTAGAGCGGGCCAACGCCGCCAAGAGCCAGTTCCTCGCCAACATGAGCCACGAGATCTGCACCCCCATGCACCAGATCCTCGGCATC
>Ga0209123_1001486_pt1 | contig 23063 bp, 20 predicted proteins | sample BarGraIncu00431A_FD_184500 | JGI IMG/M metagenome (GOLD analysis project Ga0209123, IMG submission 184500) | Arctic peat soil microbial communities from Barrow, Alaska, USA - Barrow Graham LP Incubations 004-31A (SPAdes) (version 2) | ecosystem: Environmental > Terrestrial > Soil > Wetlands >...
AATCAATTGACCTCCGAGACTAAACCGACAGTGATTTTTGAAGAACATGCGGGTCAACTGCTCAAGCATATTAGGCAGAGTTGGCCCGACAACAATAATGACAAATATTATGATGCACTAAGTCCTGCTTTCCTCGTTGGTAGTAGTCTTGAGGGCAGTACGGCACTGAAAATTGGAGCAGCTTTCCTGCCTGTTGCTTTCCCCATCACCAACAGGGTGGTTTTGAATAAAGGTTACACTGGGTACAGGGGTGCTCTATCCCTCACCGAAGATATTTTTTCAGCACTGGTAAGTAATCGATAATATGAGGAGGAGTCACAATGTCTAAATTGACCGAAGGTCTTACGTATAATTATTTGGGAGCTGAGGAACCGCCGACGCGGGAAGAACGAATCGAGGCCTGCAATGCTTTCGGTGGTTCTTGTAACAGTCTGAAAGTAGGCATGGGTAATAGCTGCACCAAGCATAATAGCCGAAAGTTCGCCCAGGGGGGCGGCTGCCAATTAAACTTGGCGCTAGGTATCGTCAGCAGTTTCCAAAATGTTGTCATTATCATTCATGGTCCCCTTGGTTGCGCCTCTACCAACTTAGGTGTAGCTGGATTCAGAAAAACTGCCAGTGCGCTGAAATTAAAACCAAGTACTGACAATATTTGGATACATACTAATATGGATGAAAACGATGTTATTTCAGGTGGCATTGAAAAATTGCGAGCGGCAGTTTTGTATGCTGAGAAAGAATACCGGCCCGATGCCATTATCGTTGGTAATACTTGCGTGCCTGGTATTATTGGCGACGACATTGATGGTTTGCTGGATGAACTAGGTAGGCAACTGGTGGCCAAAATAGTGCCTGTCCATTGTGAAGGATTTAAAAGTAAGTTTGTGGCCACTGGTTACGACTCTGCTTATCATGGCGTACTGCGAAAACTAATTGACCCGGTCGCACAATATAGCAGCGTCCTCCCTGAGGAAGCTGAGAGTGAAAGCAACCGAAAGCTTGACAATAAGATTGTAAATCTGTTGAATGTGGGCTCCAACAGTCAAGGCGATGAAGTGGAATTATCTAGACTGCTGACTGCACTTGGCCTTGAGGTACGTGTATTGCCTTTGAATTCCAGTATTGAAGAAATTTCACGTATGGGTGAAGCAGCACTTAATGTGAGCATTTGCGCAACTCATGATGATTATTTGGTTGGACATCTCAAAGAACGTTTTGGTACTGAATATATGATGGATACTTTGCCCATTGGTATTAAAAATACCAATCAGTGGTTGCGTCAGATTGCAGGCTTTTTTCACCTTGAAGCAGAAGTGGAAAAGCTGATTACACTTGAGACAACCCAGCTTGAAGAAGCTCTTATACCCTTTAAAAAGCAGCTGCAAGGTAAACGGATGTATGTTGGTGGTGGTGAGGCCCGCATCTTTACAACGGCGGAGTTTTATCAGACATCGTTAGGCATGAACGTTATTGGGCTGAAACCACATAATTTTGACCGCTTTGCCATTCCGATGATTGATGATATAAACGATCAGGATGCAGTGATACACGTGGCACCAGGTCAACCAGCCGAGGAATTAGTTCTGCTGAAGAGGCTTAAGCCTGACATTTATGTAGGCCATGGGGGAGCCAATGCTTGGGTGACTAAGGCGGGTATTCCATCCATTCCTCTATATGGTCAATCCATTAACTATATCGGCTATTCTGGAGCCTTTGAACTGGCCAGAAAAGTAGCAAAGGTACTCAAAAATACCTCATTCTCCAAAAAAATATCGTCAAATTTGGCATTGCCATTTAAACCGGAATGGTATGAAGCTGATCCTTTTGATAACATTAAAGAAGCACCACAAGGTTAAATTAAATTAATATTAAAGGAGGAAAATTAATGGCTATTATTGTCGATAATCTGACGGAACTCATCGGTAATACTCCCTTACTACGACCTAATTCTTTTTCAAAATTGGCCAGGGTAAAAGGTGAGTTGTTATTTAAACTTGAGTATTTTAACCCCCTGGGTAGTGTAAAGGATCGAATTGGTAATGCAATGATTGTAGACGCTGAGAAAAAAGGGTTGCTCAAACCAGAATCGGTGATTATTGAGCCCACAAGTGGTAACACGGGTGTTGCTCTCGCCTTCGTAGCTGCGGCCAAAGGATATAAGATTGTGCTGACCATGCCGGATACCATGAGTATTGAACGGCGAACATTGCTCAAAGCTCTTGGTGCCGAGCTTGTGCTTACGCCGGGTGCTAACGGCATGAAAGGGGCAATCCGCAAAGCAGAAGAACTGTCCGCGCAAATCCCAAATTCGGTAATCTTGCAACAGTTTAATAATCCTGCCAACCCGGCAATCCATCGGGACACCACGGCGGAAGAAATCTGGCGTGATACGCAAGGCAAGGTTGATATTTTTGTTGCCGGCGTGGGCACGGGAGGAACCATTACAGGTGTTGGGGAAGCACTGAAGGCGAAAAATCCAAACATTAAAATTATCGCCGTTGAGCCCAATGACTCTGCTGTCTTATCAGGAGGTAATCCTGGTCCTCACCAAATTCAAGGCATCGGTGCAGGTTTTGTGCCTAAAGTTTATAAACATGAAGTTGTGGATGAAATCTTTAAGGTGACCAATGAGGAAGCCATCGATACGGCGCGAGTAATTGCCAGAGAAGAAGGTTTGTTAGTGGGCATTTCTTCAGGTGCCGCTGCTTTCGCTGCCGCTCATATTGCCAGACGTCCAGAGAATGAAGGCAAAACAGTAGTCGTACTCCTGCCTGATACCGGGGAACGGTATTTGTCCACTGTTCTGTTTAAAGATTTAACGGGTGAGAGAAGTAAATACTGGTATGAATAAATAAAAACTATTCAAGCAAGGGCGGAAACTGTGAAAAACTAGCGTTCTTTGCGGTTCCTTATTGACACTCTGGGTCGATGAGCATATATTATTTCACCCTTCGGTTGAAAATAATTTCAAAAACAAATGTAAAAATAGCTTGCAAATATATATTTCTCTAGTATAATGAAGAAAAATATATATTTGCGTTCACGCTGGTTGGTTATAGAACTAAAGGCTGAACAGATATTTCTTGTTTCAAGAAATATCTGTTCAGCCTTTAGTTCTTTTTTGTAGGGGGGATGGATTTCAAAAAGGACTATCAATTTTCCATGCAGTAAGTTGGAAAGACAGTATTTGTGAAGAGTATATTAGGTTTCATTACGAAGGAGAGGTTTTTATGGCAAATCCAAAAACAGTAAAAAAGATTTTAGCGGGAATCGTTGGTTTGGCAATAGTAGGCGCGATTGCTTATGGTGCTAATCTTGGCAATCAGCAAGCGACTGCTGGTCAGGATGGAACGGCAAAGTCTGAGGATGGATTGATTCCTATCCGCACTATATCCCAGACGGCTTGCAGTTCTACGCCGTGGATTGTGACCGATCAACTAGGATTTTTTAAGGAAGAAGGTCTCAAAATAGTGTACACCGGGGATACCCAGTCAAATCAGATTATCCCATCCATACTTAATGGTAACAATGATGTCAGTAATGCTCATCCTAATACATTGGCGGTTGCTATCGCAGGCGGCGCTAAGATCAAGGGCGTGGTTACAGCCGGCATTGATCCTACTCCAGATCAAGACCCCAAGCTACGCCATATGAATTGGTATATCAATCCTAAGTTTACGCCTGACATCAAGAATTTTGCCGATTTAAACAAATTACAAGGGCCAGTGAAATTTTCCCTTATAACCAATAACCAATGTTCAGATTTCTTAGCCAACAACATTGCTGACCATAATGATTTTCCGCGCAATAAGATTGAATGGGTGACTATGCCTGATGTGCAGGCCGTGCAGGCTCTTAAACAGGGACTGACAACCGTAGGCGGCGTGCATCCACCTTTTTATAAGTCAATGGAGGATGCTGGCATGGTGAAAATTGCTGACAGCCTGGATGCTGGTTTTGGCGTCGGTGGCGGCATCGGATATTATTACTTTACCATTGATTATATTGAAAAAAATCCAGAGACTGTCAAAAAGTTCGCTCGGGCCATAGTTAAGGGGCAGAAATGGTCTAACGAACATCCAGAAGAAGCTCGCAAGATGACAGAAGACTGGATTAAGGTACCAGTTAATGCTACCCACTATTATGCAGCAGGCATTGAAAACGCACCAGAGTTGGTCATTCCATGGATTGAGGATTTAGAAAATTCGGGAGTAATTCCCAAGGGGAAAGTGACACCTGCAGATCTCATCTATAGTGCCCCAAAATAACAACGATTTAACGAAAGGCTGGGAAGTGGTCGCCACTACTTTCCAGTCTTTCGGTGTTCTAGCCAGCAAGAAGAGTTAGCTATAATTATATACTGAATCGTGTTGCTGTCTACTGGCCTAAAGTACTATTGTTGTAATTAAAGTTACTATGATAAAATTCTTTTGCTTAGGTATTGCATATTATATATTATCAAGGTGAAATAATATTGTAAGGTCGGTGGAAAATTTTTTTGAAATCTTAGCAAAAACCCTTTATAAAAAGCTTGCATTTTCATATTTTTGTTAGTATAATTATGAAATATTTACTCTTACGCTGATTAGTAAAAAGACTAAAGGCTGGTAAGATATTTCTCGTCCTGAGAAATATCTTTTCAGCCTTTTTATTTTTAAACACTAGGAAAAATATAAAAGTCTTACACGGGCAGAGTGAGATACATATTGGATACAAACAGCTGATCAGCAATAAAAACTGAAGGCTACAGATAGCATCGCTATCTCTGTAGTCTTCAGTTTATTTTTTTAGCAGGAGATGATGGATATGGTTTGGGGTTGTTTAAGTCATATTTGCGTTTGCCAGGCACAGGGAAAACAGCTGGCATTATGTTGTCGGTCAAGTGTTAGAGAAAATATCAAATTATTAACAAGGAGGACAAAATTTTATGAATGATTTTAGAGAAAAGCTCATTGATTTTTCCGGTATTATTACTTTTTTCGTATTATGGGAAGTATTACCTCGTATTGGTGTAGTAGATGGACAATTTATTCCTCCCTTCTCAGTAGTGCTAGGGGCATTGTGGACGTTAGCCACCGTTGGAGGTGGACTATTTATCCACGTCGCAGCCAGTCTACAAAGAATCTTTATTGGTTTGGCCATGTCAATTGCTATTGGAATACCCCTTGGGTTTCTGTTAGGGGGTGTTTTTCCAGCATTGTCACGGCAATTACGTCCACTATTACGTGTACTGGGACAGATTAATGGTTTCTCCTTATTTCCAATTTTTATTCTGTTTTTTGGTATTGGCGAAGGAGCGAAGGTCAGTATTATTTTTTGGTCTAGCATTTGGCCACTACTCTTTACTACCATTGCCGGTATTAGGCAGTTAGATCCCCTATATGTGAAAAGTGCCCGTTCTATGGGTGCTGGTAGGTTTACTATCTTTACAGAAGTCATTTTGCCTGGGGCGGCACCGGTTATTTTTACCGGTATACGTACTGGTGCAACACATGCATTCCTCATGCTGATGGCTGCAGAAGTTATTGGTGCCAGTGCAGGCTTAGGATGGCTCATCCATAACTCGGCAGTGAATAATATTATTCCCCGGCTATTTGCTGGAGTGATATCCATTGCCGTGTTAGGAGCGCTCATAACCTATGCGATTGATTTTCTAGAAGACAGTATTTTGGATTGGAAGCCAGTTGTTAACAAAAAATAAGTAGTATGTGTAACATACTGTAATTGTCATAAAAAAGAGGGGGAAGCAATATGGAAGCGGCATTAGCAAAATCAACGGAAAAGACCGAGGAAAAAACAACCGAAAAAAACAGTGGAGGAGTCCGAAAAGTAGTTAAGAAAATTAGCAGCTTTTTCTATGATGGTATTTCAATTATCTTGTTTGTAACGCTTTGGGAAATAGCCCCTAGAGTAGGCTGGGTACCTGAGACATTTATTTCACCGCCCTCAGTTGTCATAACTACATTATGGAATTTATTGGTAAGTGGCGTTTTGGTCAAACATGTTGAAATTAGTATGCTCAGGGCATTGTTTGGTTTTGTCTTCGCTGCCTTGCTCGGCATTCCTTTAGGCTTTTTCTTAGGCGGTTGGTTTCACCTTTTCGAGCGTATTGTGACTCCACTGTTACGGTTGTTGGCCGAGGTCAATCCCTTTTCCTTATTTCCTGTGTTTATTTTACTCTTTGGGATTGGGGAAATATCCAAAATTACTATGATTTTCTGGGTTTGCCTGTGGCCTATTTTGCTCAATACCATCACCGGCGTTAAAAATGTAGATGAATTATTGATTAAGTCGGCCCGCTCCATGGGAATCAGCGGCAAAGAAATGTTTTTTAAAGTTGTTTTGCCTGCGGCATCACCGGGTATATTTCATGGCTTGAAAACGAGTTGTGCCACAGCGTTTTTTATGCTAATCGCCGCCGAGATGATTGGTGCCAGTAGTGGTCTGGGCTGGTTAGTATTTAATGCTCAAAATAATTATCAAATTCCAAAACTGTTCGCTACGACGGTTACCATATCTGCGTTGGGCCTATCCTTGAATTATCTATTTACCCTACTGGAACACAAAGTAGTAAGTTGGAAAGAAAGTACGCCTGAGTACTAGAGTGAGTTATATAGTGACTTATATAATGAAGGAAAAATTAAGGTGCCAGATAACGCTACCCTTTTTTATAACTAGGTCTTCGCCTGGGCTGAGGCCTGTCTAAAGCAAAGTTAAATATTGTCGAAGAAATGAGGTGGAGAGAATGGCGATTAAAACTTTCCGTGATGAAATGAAACCCAAAGAACGAATGGAAGCTGTGTTGACTGGTAAACCTTTTGATCGGGTACCGTGTAGTATTCAAGTGAGCAACCAAGCGGGTAAGTTGGTGGGAATTAATCACTGGCAATGTTATTACTCAGCAGAACATACAGCGCAAACTCAATTTGCAGCCCGCCGTATCTTTGGTGTGGAGTCTGTGGGAACTGGCCCTGGTTTACCTGGTATTGCCGAAGCAGTAGGGTCTACGGTTTTTTATCCTAAAGAGGAGAATACACCATATATTACGGATTTTGCTATTAAGAATTATGAGGATTTTGAAAGATTAGAAATTCCTGATCCGTGGACCGCAGGTCGTCTGCCCATACATTTAAAGGCTTTGGAGCTTATGGTAAAAGAGGTAGGCGAAGATATTCCTGTAGTTACTAATTTGGCCGGACCTTTTACGACAGCCGCGAACCTGCGCGGAACAGACCAATTTTTCCGTGACCTGTATCATAATCCTGAATTTGTTCATCGGTTGCTAAAATTTTCCGTAGACAGCACCTTGGCTTATGTAACAGCCGCGACACAACTAGGAGTGCGATTTAGTGTTGCTGATCCGACGGCGTCGGCAACCCTCATCGGGCCTAAACAATTTGATGAATTCGCATTTCCTTATTTGCGCGATTTAATTCAAGCCATTAAAGAACTAAGTGGGAGTACCCCGTCCTTGCATATTTGTGGAAATACAAGAAAAATATGGCAGACGATGGCCGATACTGGGGCAGGAGTTCTCAGTTTAGATGATACCATTGATCTGGCCGTTGCCAAACAAGAGGTTGGTCATCGGGTAGCCTTGCTGGGTAATGTGAAACCCACAGCCTCAATGTATCTTGGGTCGCCTAATGATGTTATCCGTGATGCTAAAGAGTGTCTGCATAAGGCTTATGACAATCCTAAAGGCTATATTTTAGCACTAGGTTGTGGCCTGCCGATGTGTGCGCCGGTTGAAAATATTCACGCATTGTTTCAAGTCGCTAGGGAGTTTGGCAGATATCCATTTGATGTTGAAAAATTCAATTAATAGTACACGGAGGAAGATATATGAGCAAATTTATTGAGAGACCACGTTATTTATGTACACTAGGAGGCGCCATAGCAACACTAAAAGTTTTACCACGGGTAATACCCATTATCCATGCTGCTGCTGGTTGTGGTGGTAATATTGCCAATGCTTTGCATGGTGCTGCTGGTTATTTGGGGAGTGGGTATTGTGCTGGGCTAGCACTACCAAGTTCTAATATCTATGAAAAAGATATTGTATTTGGCGGCGAAGATCGCTTAACAGAGCAAATTGCAACAACCCTCGAGGTAGTTGATGGGGATTTATATTTTGTCGTTACGGGATGTATGGTGGATATTATTGGTGATGATGCGGTAGCGGTGGCAAGACGGTTTCACCAAGATGGTAAGCCGGTTTTGGGTGCTGAGACAGGTGGCTTTAAAGGCAATTCCTATAAAGGTTACGATATAGTGCTGGGTAAGTTATTTACTGACTTTGTAGAAAAAAATCCAGTAAAGGATAAAAATGTTGTTAATTTGTTTGGTCTTGTCCCCATTCAAGATGTATTTTGGAAAGGTAATTTAAATATATTAAAAGGACTACTTGAAAAAATTGGTTACCGGGTTAATACTTTTTTTGGTGAAGGCGAGACCCTTGATAACCTGAAATATGCTGGTGCTGCTACGCTAAATATCTTGGTATCAGATGTATATGGGATTGAACCTGCTCAAATATTCGAAGAAACCCATGGCGTGCCGTATGTAATTGCCCCATTGCCTATTGGCTCAGCTGGTACTGAAAGATTCTTACGCACCGTGGGCGAAGCCGTAGGCACAGATAAGAACCTGGTTGAGCAAGTCATTGCTGAGGAGAAAGCTCGCTACTATAGCTATATCGAACGCTTGGCTGATGTTTACAATGATTTGGATTTTCAAAGATATAGTGTTGTGGTGGCTGATGCCAATTACGCTCCAGCTCTGGCTAGATTACTAGCTGATGATTTGGGATGGTTGCCAGAGCTTGTGGTGATTACCGATGTTCTGACGGAAGAAGAACAGCAATTAGTGAAGGGTAGATTTGAGGATTTTACTTCTGGGATTCGTCCTAAAGTTGTCTTTGATACAGATACATCAAATGTCAGCAAACATTTTAATGCTACTTGGCCTCGGAATAATAATGATCGATATTTTGATAGCTTTAGCCCGGCCTTTGTGCTAGGCAGCAGTTTAGATCGAGAATTCGCGGTGTCTATTGGCGCACCACATTTAAGTGTATCTTATCCTGTATCTAACAGGGTTGTTTTGGATAGAGGGTATGTTGGCTATCGGGGAGCATTAAGTTTGGTTGAAGATATTTTTGCCTTATTAGTAGGCAGCAGATAGGAGGACAAAATGGATTATATAAAAGAGAAAGCACCCCCGGTCCGTGAAGATCGTTTGAGAGCTTGTAATGCCTACGGCGGGTCTTGTGATAATTTGGTGGATCAATCGAAAAAAGGTTGCCTAAATGGCATTAAGAGAACTTTTTCTCAAACCCAAGGTTGTCAGTTAAACTTAAGTCTAGCAATCCTCAATACCATTCGTGATTCGGTGGTGATTGTCCATGGTCCTGTGGGCTGCGGCGGTGCTAGTTTATCAGTGGCGGGTGTTAACAAAAATTTTCAGCAACTACGGGATAGTAGTGCGCGAGGTTTGTTATGGGTTAATACCAATATGGATGAATCAGAAGTCATCAATGGCGGCGAAGACGGCTTGCGAGATGCTATCCTCTATGCTGAAAAAGAATTTAGGCCTAGTGCCATTATTATTGTCAATAGCTGCGTGCCCGCCATTATCGGCGATGACATTGATAGTGTCGTGGAAGCAGTGCAAGGTGAAATCAAAGCTCGGATTGTACCTGTACATTGTGAAGGATTCAAGACGAAAATCATGGCCAGTGCGTATGATGCCGTATACCATGGAATCTTACGGAATTTGATACCAGCTTTAGATGCCGATGCCGTCCCAGTAAACCGGCCAGGCAACAAAGATGAAATTGCTGAATGGCAGGAAAAATATCGCATTAGTCGTACAGTGAATGTGCTCAATGTTTCATCCATGAGCCGGGTTGATGAGTATGAATTGGTCAGATTACTCAAGGCACTAGATCTCAATTTGAATATATTGCCTTGTTATTCTCATCCTGAGGATTTTCTCAAGGCCACTGAAGCGGCACTAAATGTGAGTATTTGCGCCACCCATGATGACTATTTTGTGGAACACTTAAAGACAAAATATAATATCCCCTTTATTTTGCGCACCATTCCAATTGGTGTGAAATATACCAATCGTTGGATTTTGGATATTGCTAAATTCTTTGACATTGAAGAAGCGGCTCAACGGTTTATTGATCAAGAGACCAAATTACTCGAAGAAGCATTGGCCCCTTATCGAGAATTGTTTAAAGGCAAAAGGGTAGTGATTGGCGGTGGCGAAATTCGTGTAGTTGCCAATGCCGAATTACTTACCTACCTTGGTTTTAAAGTCGTAGGCATGCGCGCTTATCATTATGACCAATTTGCTGATGAAATGCTGGAAGAAGTCACCGAGAGTGACACGGTTCCGTTTAATGTAGCCACCGGGCAGCCCTTTGAACAGGCAAATTTACTGACCAATTTGAAACCAGACTTGTATGTCGGTCATGTTGGTAACAATGGGTGGGCAGGAAAACAGGGCATCCCGGTTTTACCAATCTTTCACCAAAGTAATATTTTCTTAGGTTATACAGGTGTCTTTGAATTTGCGCGGCGGTTAGCGAGAATTTTGAGAAATCCAGCTTTTAATCGGAATCTAGGTGAAAATACTAAACTTCCATACTTTGCCAACTGGTATGAGAAGGATGCTTTTTCCTACATTGATGAAGGCAATGTCTAGAGGATAAAATGCTTCTTCAAATAAAAGGATAAAAATAATAAGAGTAACTTGTCTGACTAGAAAACTCTAGAGGTCAAGTTCCCTACAGAGGGGACTTGGCCTTTTTAAGTATTAAATAAGGAGTTGAGGTATATGTCAACAAAACAAGAATCGCCTGTGGTTGGAGCGCCTGAAAAAACACCTAAAATTGTTGCTCGTAATATTAATCGGATCTATCAAATCAAAAGTAAAACTGATGATAATATTACTGAGTTTCAAGCCATTAAGCAATTAGATCTGGTTGTAAATAAAGGTGAATTTCTGGCTATTGTTGGACCTAGTGGTTGTGGGAAATCAACTTTTCTGGATATGATTGCCGGACTAGCAAAGCCTAGTTCTGGCGAAATATTTATTGATGGCAAGCTTATCACAGGACCCGCATTAGATAGAGGCATTGTATTGCAAGGATATGCATTGTTCCCGTGGCGGACAGTGCGGAAGAATGTAGAGTTCGGCCTAGAAGTCAAGAAAATTCCTAAAAATCAAAGGGCGGAAATCAGTCAAAAGTTTATTGACCTGGTTGGATTACAAAATTTTGAAGAACGCTATCCTCATGAACTCTCTGGGGGCATGAAACAACGTGTAGCGATTGCTAGAGCACTGGCTTATGATCCCGAAGTTTTACTGATGGATGAACCTTTTGCCGCCGTCGATGCCCAAACTCGAGAATCTTTACAGGAAGAACTATTGCGTATTTGGGAAAAAACCAAAAAAACAATTGTATTTGTTACCCATGGCATTGACGAAGCTGTATTTTTGGCCGATCGGGTAGCAGTTATGTCCACTAATCCGGGCAGTATTAAAGAAATTATCGAAATAGATCTACCGCGTCCTCGCAATGATGCCATCCGTTCATCGGCAGACTTTGGCTGGGTGCGACATAAAATCTGGGAACTATTGCAAAATGAACCAGACTTAGTGGAGAAAAAACAACTATCCGATCAAAGTATCGCAGAAGCCATATCCTCATCGGCGGCATTATAAGAGAAGGCTTAGAGAGTGTTTATTTATTTGTATTGACAGCATGTAAGGCAGTATGATATCTTTAATACAATGAATTTCAATTTAATGATTGCAAAAGTTTGTTTGCGAAGCTGATCATAATAAATGAAGGCTGGAAAACATCCCTAGGGGTGTTTTCCAGCCTTTTTTGTTTACTCTATTAGAAAGTATATTGTTGGCGGAGAGGAGCGTGTTTATGCCAACCAAAAATAAAATTGTTATTTTGCCAAAACCCTTAGGTAATATTATATTTTAAAAGGAGAATGAAAAGCATGAAAGTGTTAACAAAAAAAAGAAGTTTAATGAAACCATTTTTAGCCCTTCTATTAATAGCAGGATTGGCCATCACCGTAGGTTGTGGCTCTAATAGCAACGATAAGCAAACCGTGAAATCAGATGATAAAGTTAAGACCTATTACGTAGGAACGAGAGGAACATTTAAGCCCTTTACTTATATGGACGATAAAGATCAATTAACGGGTTATGATATTGAAATTTTAAAAGAAGTTCAGAAAAGAAATAAAGATATAAAATTTGAATTTAAAACAATGAGTATTGAAAGTGCCTTTGTCAGTCTGACATCAAATCAAGTAGATGTGATTGCTAACCAAATGGGACGCAATGATGAGCGCGCTGCCAAATATACCTTTACAACAGAGGTTAACAATTATACGAGTACTAAAATTACAGTCAAAGGTGATAGAAATGATATTAATACCCTTGATGACTTAAAAGGTAAAACAATGATTTTAACGCCGACGAGTGAAGTGGCTAGAGTGATTAAGAAGTTTAATGAAACAGCGGAACCTAAAATTAATTTAATCTATACGGATAAAGGATCAGCGGAATCCTTTAATTTAGTTGCTACAGACCGTGCTGATGCTGGTGCGGACTATGAGGTTGCGGTCAGAGAAGCAAAACTCGCGTTAGGTCTTAATATTAAATCTGTTGGTAAAGTTATTTCTAGTGTACCTACTTATTTTATTTTGAGAAAAGATGGGGATTCACAGCAATTAGCTGACAAAATTGATGCCACGATCAAAGAAATGAAGGCCGATGGCACAATGAAAAAAATATCCGATCAATTTCTAGGTGCAGATTATACCGCTGCTCCTAAATAAATAGAAAGAGGTTTTATCATGGGAAGTTATTTTGATGTAGGCTACCTGATTAAATCTTTTCCTATCATACTGTCTTATGTGCATACGACGGTGCTGATTACTGTTGTTGCTACAGTAATCGGCATTATTATCGGCAGTATTGTGGCATTGATTCGCATTAATAAAATAAAGGTTTTAGATCAAATCGCGGCAGTATATATTTCTTTTATCCGCGGAACTCCATTTTTAGTACAATTATTTTTAGCATATTTTGGGTTGCCAGAGCTTATGCAAAAAGTTGGTTATCAAGGAATTCGTGAGATACCTGCATTGTTTTATGTGTATATTGTATTTTCATTACATGTTGGCGCCTATGTTGCAGAAATAATTCGCAGTGCGATTATAGCTGTGGATAAAGGACAATTAGAAGCGGCCTATGCGATTGGTATGGGAACGGTTCAAGCTTATAGACGCATTATACTGCCACAAGCTTTTAGTATGGCAATTCCCCCAATTTGTAATACCATCATTTCAACGTTAAAAGGAACCTCCTTAGTCTTTAATGTGGGAGTTATTGATATGATGCGTAAAGCTGATTTGATGGGTGCCAATAGTCATCGTAGTTTGGAACTGTATATTGATGTTGCTATCATTTATATTGTTTTAGTATTTATCATCAGCAAATGCTCAACGTTATTAGAAAAAAAAGGTGTGGGTCATTATTAAAGAGGCCCTATTAATTAAGATAGGATGAGATGTGAATGTCTTATGAAAGAGTTAAATAATAAAATACATGTGATTGTAGAAAAAATATATCATGAATTAGTGTTGCTCCGACATACAATACATGAAAATCCTGAGCTCAGTAACCAAGAATATAAAACTGCTGAATTAGTAGAAAAAGTGCTTACAGCTTGGAAAATACATTATACGCGACTGCCAAACAGTACGGCAATCATCGCTGAAGTCACCGGCAGTATTAAAGGCGAGAACAGCATTGGTATAAGAGCCGATATGGATGCATTGCCAATTAGTGAGGATACTGGTGTTGATTATACTTCGAAAAATAAAGGTGTAATGCATGCCTGCGGACATGATATTCACACAGTAAATCTATTGGGTACAGGGTATGTATTGAATCAGTTAAAGGACAACTTTGCGGGAACAGTCAAATTGATATTTCAACCTGCTGAAGAAATCGGTGGCGGTGCGCAAGAAATACTTGATTTTGGCGTGTTAACAAATCCCACAGTAACAGCCTTCTTAGGGGCCCATGTGTCTGAAGATGTGCAAGTAGGTCAAATTCAAGTTAAAGCGGAAGAAGTGATGTTAGCTGCTAGTGGTTTTACCATTGAGTTAACCGGGCGTGGCGGTCATGCTTCAGCACCCCATCAAACTGAAGATATTATCTTAGCCGCCGCAAAATTGATTATTGAATTGCAGTCAATTCCCAGTCGGAAAATTACTCATATGGAACCAGCAGTGATTACTGTTGCCAGTATTCATGGTGGTACACGTAGCAATATCATACCTAAAGAGCTAGTAATAACAGGAACCATTAGAACGCAAAATAATAAGTTGCATCCAGAAATTCATGAGCATATAAGAAATATCCTCAAAGCTCAAGAAGTGATTACAGGTGTACAGGGAACCGCAATCTTTAGAATGGGATCAGGTGCTGTTTATAATGATCCAGCATTAACCAAAGAATTTATTGCGACAGCAGCCAATGTAATCGGTAACCATAATATTTTAATGGCTAAATTCCCCAATAATGGTTCGGAGAATTTTTATCGTTTTTCTAAAGAAGTACCATCGGTGTTTTTTCGTATTGGTGTTAATAACAATTCTTTAGAACAGATAGAACCAGCCCATAGTCCCAAATTCACAGCTGCTGATGAAGCACTTAAAACTGGGGTAAGGGTTATGACGGCTGCGGCGATAGCATTTTTGCAAACAAACAGGCCGCCAAGATGAACGATATATTAGAGTTTTCATTTATGGTTGAAACTTTCTTTGAAATGCTGAAATTTATACCTATCACCTTATTTTTGACACTAACAAGCATGTTGTTGGCAAGCATAATCGGATTAGTCAGCGCAGTGATACTGCTTAGGAATGTACGAATTTTAAAACAAATCGTTACGGCTTATTTGCTGTTGGGGCGGGCCATACCGACGATGGTTATGCTGTATCTATTATATTTTGGTTTGCCAATTTTACTGATGGCTTTTACCGATAAAACAGGGATAGCTACCGGTTATCAACATGTGCCGCCCATGGTCTTTGCCATCCTGGGGCTTACGTTGCATACTGGAGCTTATTTAACGGAAATCTTTAGAGCGGCACTGCTATCTGTTGACAAGGGGCAAATGGAAGCAGCCTTATCCATTGGTATGACTTGGTTTCAAGGGTTATATCGCATCGTATTTAGGCAGGCAGCAGTTTTCGCCATGCCACTGTTTGCCAATGAATTTTTAGGGTTGATTAAAAGCACGTCAATTGTATTTACGATAACTGTCGTCGAGCTGCTCGGTGGGGCGAAAATTGCCTGTGCGGAAAATTATCGTTATTTAGAAACTTACTTAGTTGTGGCTCTTATGTATTGGGGTATCAGTATTGTCTTTGAAAAATTCTTTCTAATTACAGAACGCAAATTAGGATTTTTCAAGAAAGGAGTTAATTTATGATTGAATTTAAAAATATCCATAAAGCATTTGGTAGCAATGAAGTATTAAAGGGAATTAATTGTAAGATACCAACGGGTTCCGTAACGGTTATTATCGGACCGAGCGGATCTGGTAAAACAACCCTACTACGTGCGGTGAATTTTCTGGAAAAAGCTGACCGTGGGGAAATCATTTTAGATGATATCCATATTAATGTAGAAAAGGCATCAAAAGCCGATATTCACAAAATTCGTCAGCGTACCGCCATGGTGTTTCAAATGTATAATTTATTTAAGAATAAAACTGCTTTAGAGAATATTATGGAAGGTTTACTTGTTGTTAAAAAAATACCTAAACCTAAAGCGCAAGAAACAGCCTTGTATTTCTTAGAAAAGGTTGGTTTGGGCGATAAAGCCAATGCTTACCCAAGTGAATTATCAGGTGGTCAGCAGCAACGGATTGGCATAGCCCGGGCACTTGCTCTCAATCCTGATGTTATCCTCTTTGATGAGCCAACGTCATCCCTTGACCAAGAATTAATCGGTGAAGTGCTGGAAGTCATGAAAAAAGTCGCTCAAGAAGTCAATTGTACGTTGGTGGTTGTTACCCATGAAATCAGCTTTGCCCGCGAGGTGGCGGATAATATTATTTTCATGGATAACGGCGTCATTGTTGAGGAAGGCCCCCCCGAAGAAATCTTAAACAATCCTAAAGAAGAGCGCACGAAACAGTTTTTATCCCGGTATATTTCACTGACTGAATATAATATCTAAAAAAATAGCCGTCTTGCCTGTATAAGGTAAGACGGCTATTTTTTTTGGTTGCATTAACTAGAAGGAGTAACTTGTTTTCAACCAGATGGTACGGCCTGGTTCATTGACTCTAAAAGAAGCAGGGATACCAAGAGTGGGGATGGCAGTACCGGCTCGACTGAGAAATTCTGCATAATTTTTATTGAAGATATTGTCGACACCAGCAGCCACTACAATATGCTTGGCTGGCTTATACGCAATGTTAGCTGAGAGAATACCAAAGCCACCGGGGGCATTTGCCAGATCTAATGCAGTGGCTGTTCCGCTACCAATATCATAGCGATTTTGCCGCTCAACTCCACGCCATAAAAGACCAGCTTCAACTTTTTCTTTATTGTATTTCAATCCAATCGTTCCTTCAAGGGCCGGTATTTGTGCCAAAGCTTTATGGTTAGTGTCGTTATTACCGTGTACATAAGCGAGAGAAGCAGTTGCTGTCCAGTTGTTGTTCAGTGCATAAGCAACTTCGCCTTCGCCACCATACAGTGTGGCGTCAATGTTCTGGCCAGCAGCCCCAGTAAACAAGATAAAGTCGTTGATCGTAGAATAAAACAAGGATGTACTGGCTTTTAGTTTACCATTATGATAAAGGAGTCCAGTATCCAATTGGGTATTCTTTTCTGGTTTTAGGAAAAAATTACTGGCTGACTTTCTTTCCCAATAATCGGCGGGCCTTTCGGCATGACCAATACCGATATAGGAAGTAATCGGAGCAGTGGCATAGTCATGTTCATAACGGAGGAATGCACCATAAGTATGGTTAGTATCTGTAGAGGTTGGGTTTTTTACCTCAAGATTGTCAGCCCGTAACCCTCCTAGTAAATGGTTATTCTGATCTAAGGTGCGCTTGAAATCACCGAAGATGCCGTAATTGGTAAAGGTTAAATCTGTCGTACGGGGCTTGGAGTCGTAGGCGACACCTTTGCTTCCCATTCGGCTAGTGTGTTCATTTTTCTGATAATCCAGTCCAACCGTAGCCTGGGTTTTAGGGCTTAGAGCTAAGTCTACTGCTAATCGCCCGCCAGTTGTTACACGGTCAACATCCATCCACATTGGCATCATTGCAGTCGATGGTCGCAAGGAGTAGCTATCCATCACATGATCAACATAATTATGGTATGCTTTGAATTCAATATTACGTACTAATGGTGAAATATTTTTTTGTGCGAATTTAAAACTATAATCTCGTTGATCAAACTTTGGTCCATCCATCGAGCGACCAGCATAGGCGGCTTCGGCGGTGCTATGATCAACAGCAAATTCGTAAAGAGTATTAGGATTGGGTGTCCAGCCCACGATTCCTGACAAACTTTGGCGCGTGTAGAAAGAATGTATTTTATAACCTGCGCCGTCAGTATAATCGTTGGCATCGGATCTAGTCTTTATGACGCGGACATAACCTTTGCTGTCCCCTGCCGTCACATCTAATAATTCATCATTGCGGCTAGCACTACCTACCAGCAGGCTGCTGTTTACTCTAACCTCTGGTTTTAGAAAAGGAGCCGTATCTCGATCGAATAACACAGTTCCCGCCACATTGCCACCGCCGTACCGGACATTCTCCGGACCTTTTAGAACCGTGATTTTACTAAATGATTCGGGAAAGGCATAAGATGTTGTTGGATCCATTCGGCTTGGGCAGCCACCTAATAAAGATGTTCCATTCAACACAACATTGAGTCTTGTGCCACCAAGCCCTCGTAATACGGGGTCGCTGCCAGTACCACCTTGACGCACCACCGCAAATCCTGGGATGCTTTTCAAATATCCGCCGCCATCAGCCGCTGGTACAGGTTGACGTGGTGCTTTGGGGTCGGTTTCAACTGTCAGGGGATGGGTTACGCTAGGAGCAGTGACGATTACTTCTTCAAAAGTGGAGGTTTCAGGATTTTCTTCACTAGCGGCAAATACCGCCTGGGTATGCATAACCGAGGCTGAAAGGAGCAATAGAGATGAAAATAATATATTATGGAGCTTTTTCACGTATAAGACCATCCTTACTTTTTTTATTTTTAACGATATGCCTCTACTCCGCCGGTGAGCAACTGGGTAGTGAGGCTGCCTTTAAAAGCAGATACATTCTCGACGGTATAATTACCTTCACCAATGCTAATGGTAAGCTTGCCATTTTGGATAGTAATACCAAAAGGAGTGCAACAAGTAATGTCACTCTGTTTTCCACTGGCGACTGAAGAACCGTCATTTAGGAAATGGGCTTCCACCATATCGCCGTTAAAAATCACCTGTAACTGGTCGCCCGTGTTATGCCTTTCCACAGCAATATTGATGTTAGCTCCTGCGGTGGAAAGATTTTTTACATCATAAAAAAGGAGTTTACCAGTTCCTTGCTCAGCAAAGAACGTGAGGGTTTTATCCCCTGCTAGATTGCCTTGCCATACCAAGTTCCAACCCGACCCGGCATTTGCGATAGGCAGAATCGTCAATAAACAAATCATTGCTGTCATCCAGAGTGAATTTATGATGTTTTTCCTAACCAATTGACCTAACTTTTGTATCATCATCATTTTTGCTCTCTCCTTTGATTTTTATGTCTAGACAAAGTTAGTATAGATAACATACTAACTTATGTAGATGCTTAAGACCTCCTTTCCCATTCCTGTCGAACTATATTCTTTAAGTATCATCATGCTGCGACTATTGTTGGATAATGAAAAAGGCTGGAAAGCGATAGCAATCGCTTTCCAGCCTTTAGTTTTTCTAACCAGCAAGAATAATGCAATTATAAAATTTATCCTTGTTTTTGTCTATTGTCCTAAAGGACTATTAATTTGCCCCGAAGTACTATAGATAACGAATATCTAGGGCAATAAGCAGGGGGCAAACAAGTTATGGCTGCTTTTGCAGTTAATTTTCATAAAAGAATAAACGCGTTGACATTTGCTTATTAAAAAGTTATAATTTAAAAAAGTTAGTGATGGGTGCAGTCCTAAAATAATTAGGTGGATACTTTAATTTAATAATGAAATTATCTTAGTTGATCAGATAACTGAAGACTGAGGATGTAATGATACATCTTTGTTCTTTTTTTTTGTTTTTAAAGAGTAGTTTATACAAAAACAACCACTTCTCAAGATTTCCTATTGAGAAGAGTTAATATAAATTTTATTCGAATATAAATAAATGAGGTGAAATGATGAGCAAAAATTTCCAAAAACAAATCAACAGTATCGTATCGACGATTGTTGCTAGTTATAAAGAGCATACTTTTCCTGTGGATTCCGTTTCTATTCCTAATCGGGATAGTATTATTGACATCATTCATATGTTACGAGAAGTATTATTTCCAGGATATTTCGGCAAGCAAAATCTTATCATTGCGACGATTGGTTATCATGTTGGTGATTTACTCATTAAAATTCATGAAAAACTTCACGAGCAGATATGCCAATCTCTAAAGCATGAAGCCATTAGAAATGGCGATTTTACAGTGGTTGTAGATGGAAAGGCTGATGAAATTATCTATGAATTTTTAAGCAAAATACCTGAAATTCGTGATGCTCTAGCAACTGACGTACAGGCTGCTTTTGATGGTGACCCTGCTACAGGTGATAAAGATGAAATCATATTTTCCTATCCAGGAATTTTTGCGGTCAGTATTTATCGTTTAGCCCATGAATTATATTTATTATCCGTTCCGTTGATACCGAGAATTATGGCGGAATATGCCCATAGTATCACTGGAATTGATATTCACCCGGGTGCTACCCTTGGTAAATATTTCTTTATTGATCATGGAACAGGTGTTGTTATCGGCGAAACAAGTATTATTGGCAATAATGTTAAAATATATCAAGGCGTTACATTGGGGGCTTTATCCACGAGAGAAGGACAGAATCTACGGGGCGTTAAAAGACATCCTACAATTGAAGATGAGGTTACCATATATTCTGGTGCTTCCATATTAGGCGGAGAGACGATCATCGGTAAAGGTGTTGTCATTGGTAGTAATGCCTTTATCACTAAATCTGTGGCAGAAGGTACGAAAGTCAGCGTAAAAAATCCGGAATTATTGTTTAAAGGACATTCTTCGCCAGAAGCAGAACAGGAGTTTATATTAGATTGGGTGATTTAAGTGGGGAGTGGAAGCTTTGCGCGTGTTGAAAGAAAATTTAGCATGGAAAATCATCACTACCTATTAATCAGATACCAATAATCAATCCCTTGATAACTATCGAGCTAGATATTGACACAATAAGTATAAAATGTTAGTATAAATTTAAATTATAGAGTACCGTTTTTTATAACATCGAGACCTAACTAACTGATCAGTAAACTGAAGGTTGGAGTAATTGTAATAATTACTTCAGCCTGTTTTTTTGTTAGAATTTCTTAGATAATAGATATAAATGAAAAAGGAGATTAACATGGCTAACATTAGAAAAACTTCGTTTAGAACTAAATGTATTCATACAGGTAATGGTATTGATAAAGAAACGGGCGCCATTAGACGTCCCATTACAATGGCAAACAGTTATCGCTTGCCTGAAGATTCATCAACTCTTGACTGGAGTGATCCAAATCAATTAGTTTACACACGTAATACATCAGCCAACCAAATCTATCTTCAAGAGAGATTAGCAGCTCTTGAAGGGGGAGAAGATTGTGTCGTATTGAGTACCGGTGTTGCTGCTCTCGCTGGCATATTTTTCACTTTTTTAGATAAAGATGCACATGTCATTTGTTCCAACGTATCCTATGTGGCGGTATACCGCTTGCTTAAAGAATATTTTCCCGATAAATATGGTGTAGTAACCACTCTTGTTGATACGGGAAATTTGGCTGCAATTAAACAGGCATTACGTCCCAATACAAAAATTATCCATATTGAAACTCCTGGCAATCCCACGACGAGAGTAAGCGATATTGCTGAAATATCTAAAATCGCCCATTCAGTTGGCGCATTACTTACAGTGGACAGTACCTTTGCTTCGCCTTTTTTGCAGCAACCTCTTGAGCTTGGGGCCGATCTTGTTATACATAGTTTAACCAAGTACATTAACGGTCATGGGGATGCTATGGGAGGGGCTGTCATTGGTAAGAAAAAGCTGATTGATCAAATAAAACGTCAGGCAATGGTCAATCTGGGTGGGGCTATCAGTCCATTTAATGCTTGGCTCATTATGCGTGGAGTTGTAACCCTTCCCCTTCGTATGAAACAACATAGCGAGAGTGCCATGAGAGTGGCTCGATTCTTGGAAGGATATTCAGCGGTGGATTTTGTCGCTTATCCTGGTCTTGAAAGTCATCCGCAGCATGAAATTGCGAAAAAACAAATGAGCATGTATTCAGGAGTACTCTCCTTTGGACTAAAAGCTGATGTCGAAATTCATAATAAATTTGTTAATTCTCTTGAACTTATTGTGCCAGCTGTTTCTGTTGGTCATGATGAGAGCCTCATTGTTTATACAGGCCCTAAGGATGAACGAAATCATTTTTATCCCGCTGAATTCAAAAATGGGCATCTTAGACTTAGCGTAGGGCTAGAAGAAGCCGATGATATTATTGCTGACTTACAGCAGGCATTTGAGAAATGTGGATTAAACGAAAGAGTGTCTAACACATGATTTCGGGAGAACGCTTTTCGGTAATTTATCATTTAACAGGGAATGAAAAAGAAGCATACATTAAGGCTCAAGATATTTGTGTCGAACAAACAATTGAATACCCTTATGAACTCTTAGCGCCAGGTTTTATAAAAGATGAAGTAGTGGGACGCATTGAATCCTTCGCACCACTGCTGGATGGCCAAAGTTACCAAGCAGTTATAAGTTACGGGATTGAACTCGCTGCAAATGAGCTAACCCAATTGTTGAATGTCGTATTTGGGAATATCAGCATTAAGCCCGGTATTCTAGTAGATAAATTAATTTTACCAGAGGGGTTGCTTAAGGCGTTTAAAGGGCCACGTTTCGGACGTGAAGGGCTAAGGGAACTCCTTGGGGTTCACCATCGACCTCTGCTGTTTTCCGCCATCAAGCCCATGGGGCTTAACTCAGTGCAGCTAGCAGATATCGTCTACCAATGCGCATTAGGTGGCATTGATATTATTAAAGATGATCACGGCCTTAGTAATCAAACCTTTGCACCTTTTGAGGAGCGTGTTACCCTATGCAGCGAAGCTGTGCACCGGGCTAATGGTGAAACAGGGCGCAACAGTATCTATGTGCCAAATATAACTGGGCCAGCCAATAAAATATTAGCAAGAGCAGAGTTTGCCAAACAGGCGGGGGCCGGTGGATTATTGGCCTCACCTGGGCTCATTGGCCTTGACACCATGCGCTGGTTGTCCGATGAAGATGATCTGGCTTTGCCGATCATTAGCCATCCTGCTTTTCAAGGTTGTTATGTAACAAGTGCTGCCTACGGTTTTGGCTTTTCTCATTACGCACTGTATGGGCAAATCAGCCGTTTGGCCGGAGCTGATGCTGTGATTTATCCTAACTTTGGCGGGCGTTTTTCCTTTAGTATCAACGAATGCCGTAGCATTGTCCGGGGGACAGAAGAAGCCATGGGACACCTCAAGACAATTTTTCCTAGTCCAGGTGGTGGCATGACTATAGAACGTATTCCAGAATTATTAGACGTATATGGTAAAGAAGTCCTTTTCTTAATGGGGGGTGGACTTTTTAAGCAAGGATCGGATTTGGTGCAAAACTGCCGATACTTCTTGGATTTAGTAGAAAAAGCATAGGTGATGAGAATCG
>Ga0209123_1001487_pt1 | contig 23053 bp, 15 predicted proteins | sample BarGraIncu00431A_FD_184500 | JGI IMG/M metagenome (GOLD analysis project Ga0209123, IMG submission 184500) | Arctic peat soil microbial communities from Barrow, Alaska, USA - Barrow Graham LP Incubations 004-31A (SPAdes) (version 2) | ecosystem: Environmental > Terrestrial > Soil > Wetlands >...
ATCCGAAGATGCGGCCTTTTTCCAACTCAGTTAAGAGTGAATTACTTTGCAGCCGGTGCAGCTTCAGCAGCCGGAGCTGCTTCTTTCTTCTCTGCTTTCTTTGCTGCTTTTTTCGCTTTCTTTGCTTTTTTTGCTTTCTTTGCTGCCGGTGCTTTTTCTTCTTTCTTTACTTCAGCAGCCGGAGCAGCAGCAGGAGCAGCTACGTCAGCAGCGAAAACAACACCAGCAAAAGCAACAGCAACGAGAGCAGCAACGATGGAGGACAGAACTTTTTTCATGGGTAAATCTCCTGACTATTTTTTTTGCGAATCTGTCCTCTATATAGCAGACTCCGTGCCAAGTCCGGTAAATTTCGTAACTACGCGATTCGGCGCCGCTCCGTTAATGAGAAGAAAATCCTCATCCGCAAAAGATACCTTGAATGCTCCACGCCATACCTCAAATGAGGCACACGAGGGTTATTTACTCATTATAAGACCTGGAAAGGATGCCTTTGTCCCCCCTATGAAATAGGGGGGAAGCCGAACGCAGAGAGGCAGGGGGGTGATTTACCTGGGCTAATGACCCCCCTGTCTCGCTACACGAGCCTTCCCCCCTGTTCCACAGGGGGGACCAAACAACCCCGCCCCTTATTTAACGGAAGTGCCCCTGAAAGGGGATGGAGACTTTCATGTCTTTTCAACGACTGTAAAATTTTCCAACCGCCCGAGCAGCACCAAATGGTAGCGTCCGTGCTGGGCCAGAAAGTAGAGCCACTGGTACATGTCCAGCCGCCCCAGGTCGTGGACCGACATCCGGATGGTGCATAGGCGCCCCTCGCCCGCCGGCATCGCGGCGAGCAGCTCCAGGCACTGGCGGCACTGGGCGCGTAGCAGGGCGCGCAGCTCCGCAGGCTCGCTCCCCCCGGCCGGTACCATGTGGGCAGGCGGCGACCACGGGAAGGCGTCCGGGTCGGCTAGAGGGAAAAGCGGGACCAGATCACTCTCGTTTTGGGACAGCGGCGAGCACCCTGCTGCCCGCTTGAGCGCCTTAGCGCACCCCTTGGCAATGGTCAGCAGCAGGAAATGATTCACCAGGCTGACGTGCTCCAGGTGCTCGACCGCGCTCCAGGCGCCGGGGTAACCCGGTCGGCCCCCCAACCCGTGTGGAGGACCAGCGAACCATCCGTCGAGATCGGAGAACATCTGCACCAGGGCAGCGCGAACCTTTTCAGCTGTCATAAAAGGTGACATGCCTCTCCTCCATTGGCGCCCCAAAGCCATTAAATATTCATTCACGCCTTGATTAATGACAAATCCGGCATAAACTGACTGACTGTTATCGCAAACACAGCTCTATTGCCATGTCATAGCTATTCCGGCCTGGCATCGACGGTCAGCTGAAGTTTACCACACTGCCAGCTCCGTTGGCTCAAAGCGGAACCTTTCCCTGGAGAGCACAACCGAATGTACCTTATGCATTTGGACTGAATCAGGCCCTGTCAGCACACAGTCCTCCGGTGCCAGCTGAGCTAGGCAGATTTCCCTTAATGTATACACGGTACCGGTGATACAGCTTCAAGATTCATCCCATTACCAGGAGGTCAGCATGAATCAACAGGAAGGCTATGCAGACGACGTCGTCAAAGGGTTTTTGGTTTCGAGCATGGTCTGGGGATTTGTCGCGGTGCTGCTCGGGGTGATCATCTCGCTCCAGATCGCCTTCCCCCAGCTCAACCTCCCCCCTTACCTCTCCTACGGCCGTCTGCGCCCGATCCACACCAACGCCGGGATCTTCGGCTGGGGCATCGGCAGCTTCATGGCCTTTTTCATCTACATCACCCAGCGCCTCACCAAGACCCGCCTTTGGAGCCCGGGACTGGCCCGGATCCAGCTCTGGCTCTTCAACGCGGTCATCGCCCTGGCCGCGGTGACCCTGATCCTCGGCATGAACCGCTCCAAGGAGTACGCGGAACTGGAGTGGCCGGTCGCGCTGCTGGTCGTGGTGCTCTGGGTCATCTTCTCGGTCAACATCGTGATGACCATCGTGAAGCGCCGCGAGGAGCAGATGTACATCTCGCTTTGGTACATTCTCGCCACCCTGGTCGGCGTCGCGGTGCTCTACCTGGTTAATAACGCCATGATCCCGGTCTCGCTCACCAAGAGCTACTCGATCTACGCGGGGGCGAACGACGCCAACGTGCAGTGGTGGTACGGGCATAACGCGGTCGCCATGGTGCTCACCACCCCTCCCCTGGCGATCTTCTACTACTTCCTCCCCAAGTCGACGGGAGTCCCCATCTACAGCCACAAGATGGGAGTCATCGCCTTTTGGAGCCTCATCTTCATGTACCTTTGGACCGGCGCCCACCACCTGCTCTGGACCCCGGTCCCCGACTGGGTTCAGACGCTCGCCATGGGCTTCTCCGTCATGCTGATCGCCCCCTCCTGGGCCGCAGTGTTCAACGGCTACTTTTCCATGAACGGCCAGTGGCACCAGATGCGGGAAAACTACCTGGCGAAGTTCCTGATTTTCGGCATCACCTTCTACGGCCTGCAGACCCTGCAGGGTCCCTCCCAGGCGATCCGCACCTTCTCCGCCTTCATCCATTACACCGACTGGGTTCCCGGGCACGTGCACATGGGGACGCTCGGCTGGGTCTCGCTGGTGCTCTTCGCCGGGATCTATTACACGGTCCCCAAGCTCTACGGGCGTGACATCTACTCCATTCCGCTGGCGAACCTGCACTTCTGGCTGGCAGTCATCGGCCAGTTGATCTTCTCCATCAGCATGTGGGTGGCCGGCGTGCAGCAGGCGACAATGCTGAACGCAGTCAACCCCGACGGGAGCCTGCACTACAGCTTCATGGAGACACTGATCGAGCTCTACCCCTACTGGTACGTCCGGGCCTTCGGCGGCGTGATCTATTTTGTCAGTCTCCTGATCTTCCTGTACAACATAGGAAAGACCATGACCGGCGGCGCGCCCCAAGCCGTGGCACAGAAAGCGTAAGAGAGGAGACGTCATGCTTGAGAAAAAGCCCATCATATTCCTGCTCCTTGCCACCGCGACCATCCTCATCGGCACCGTCGTCACCATGGTGATCCCCTTCAAATGGATCAACGACCCGAAACTTGCCATCGCCTCGGTGAAACCGTACACCCCGCTGCAACTGGAGGGGCGCGACATCTACATCCGCGAGGGGTGCAACAACTGCCACACCCAGACCGTCCGGCCGCTACTCTCCGACACGGAGCGCTACGGCGACTACTCCAAGAGCGGCGAGTTCGCCTACGACCAGCCCTTTCTCTGGGGCTCCCGGCGCACCGGTCCCGACCTGGCAAGGATCGGCGGCAAGTACCCCAACGCCTGGCACGTGAAGCACATGAAGGATCCCCAGTCCATGGTGCCGCGCTCCAACATGCCGAGCTACGAGTTCCTCAAAAAGCCGCTGGACACGAGCCTTTCCGAGCGCAAGATGAAGGCGCTCGGCTTCCCCTACAGCCAGGAGGATCTCCTGGAACTTAAAGGGAAGAGCGAGCTGGACGCCATGATCGCCTATCTGCAGAAGCTCGGCAACGACATCCCCTGGAGAAAGGCGGCCCAGGCGACCGTCGTGGGTGAGCTGAAGAACCCCTTCCTGGACGACATGTCCGTGCTTCCCGAGGCGAAGGCGCTCTACGAGCAGAACTGCGCCCAGTGCCACGGCAAGGATCTGCAGGGTGAAGTGGGGCCCAAGCTCTCCGACATCGACAAGCCCGACGCCAAGGTTTTCACCACCATTTATAGCGGGAGCGAGGCTGCAGGTATGCCCGCCTTCGGCGGCACCCTCGGCAAGGAGCGCACCTGGAAACTTGTCACCTTCCTGAAGCTGCGCCAGAAGCACTGACATGGATCTAGCGAGCATATACTATCTCGGCGTCACCGTGCTCATGTTCGTCGTTTTCGTAGCGATCGTGGTGCGCACCTACCGTGGCAAGGATCGGGACAAGGGCGAAGGGCCCAAGTACCGGATGATGGATGACGATTAGGCCCCGCTGAATGAGTTAGCCCGGGAGATGGGCGACCGGCGGTTGTCGCCAGATGGGGTTACCGTTCGTAGGGCGACTGGCGGTCGCCCTTGGCATAGCCTGCCGCGAGGATAAGTCCACCCGTATGCGCAGGGAATGCCCCATCGCGTAACGTGTAGGAGACGGCAGCAGGGCGAGACGCATGCAAAGCGTCTCTACCTGGATGACAAGCACGTAACGTAGAGACGCATTGCATGCGTCTCCCTTGCCCGATTCACTCTTAATTCAGCATAGTTCGGATAGTTGCCGGTCCAGAGAACTTCAGAGGAGGATTTACATGTCTGCAGAGGATAAGGATTACGACGGCATCCACTACCGGGAAGAAAAGAAATCGCCCCTGGTCTTCAGAATCCTTTATTTCGGGCTGATAGTTTGGGGGATTTCCTTCATGGGTCACTACCTTTTCGGCGGCTGGAGCTCCCAAAAGGAATACGCCCAGAAAAAATCCGCCAAAGAGGCGATGCTTGCGGCCGTGCAGCTCAAGGGCGTAGCCCCGGAAGCCGCCGCCCCGATTCCGGAAGCGAAGAAACTCGAGTACCTGGCCCTCGGCAAGAAGGAGTTCGCCGAGCGCTGCGCCGCCTGCCACGGCGCCTCGGCAAAGGGCGGGATCGGCCCCGACCTCACCCTCAAGGATTACAAGTACGGCAAGACCGCCACCGCGATGGCGCAGAGCATCAGCGAGGGGCGCCCCGGCGGCATGCCGTCCTTCAAAAACGACCTGTCCCACGAAAAGATTGAAGCCCTGGCGCTCTACCTGCTTTCCCTTTGATGGTTAAAGGCCCCAACCCGTCGAGAATCGCGCCCCGGCGCAAGCTATTCCAATGGCTCTCCACCCTGCTTTTGCTCGGGATTCCCTTTCTTAAGCTGGGTGGAGAGTCGCTGCTGCGCCTGGACGCGGAGAGCCGCACCATCCTCTTTTTCGGCGCCAGCATCCGGATCGAGGAATTCTACCTTTTCCTCATCGCAGTCCTCATTTTCGTCTTCGGTTTTCTCTTTATCACCATGCTGTTTGGCCGGGTCTGGTGCGGTTGGCTCTGTCCGCAGACCGCCCTGGGCGACCTGGCGGACTGGATCGACCGGAAAAGCACCCGAGTCAAGCTGGCGCCCCTGGCCTTTGCCACCCGCCAGTTCTGCTACCTGCTCCTTTCCTGCCTGGTCGCCGCCAACCTGGTCTGGTACTTCATCCCGCCGGCGGTTTTTTTCGTTAGGCTCGGCTCCGGGGAGATCGGGCCGGTGGCGGGCATCGCCCTTGCCAGCGTAGCGTTACTGGTATATCTTGACCTCGCCCTGGTGCGCCGGACCTTCTGCAAGACCGTATGCCCCTACGGGCGCATCCAGCTCTTGACCATGGAACGCAGCACCCTGACCCTCGAGTTCGACCCCGAGTTGAAGGATGTCTGCATCCGTTGCGGCGCCTGCGTCAGGGCATGCCCGATGGGAATCGACATCAGAGAAGGGTTGCAGATCGAGTGCATCAACTGTGGCAGATGTCTGGACGCCTGCCGCGGTGTCATGGAGCGGCGCGGCCGGGACGGGTTGATCCATTACACCTTTGGCACCATATCCCAGGGAGGCGGCCGTCCGCTGAACCGCAGGACCCTGCTGCTGGCGGCGGTCATAGCCCTGTTGAGCGCCCTGCTGGTCTGGGGCGTGGCGACCCGCAAAGAAGCGACCCTCAAACTGCAGCGCGCGGCGAACGGCGAGGTGAAGCGGCTCCCCGACGGCTCGCTGGTCAACTTTTACACGGTCTACCTGGAAAACCGCGCCACCCTGCCCGGCGTTTTTTCCCTTGAGGTGGGCGCTCTGCCCGGTTACCGGGTGGAGCTGATCGGGCCGGTGCGTGGGATTTCGGTGGCGGCGAACGCCAACCGGCGGGTCGACTTGGTGCTGAAGGTAAGCCCCGCCCCATCCCGCAGGCGCGAGCTGAAGTTGAAGCTCGTCAGCGCCGGGAAGAGCGTGGCCGAAACGGGCCTGCCGCTGCTCACGCAGTAAAGCTTTTCATCAGTCGCATCGGTCGGATCCTACCGATCGGTCCGATAAAAAAACCAAAGGGGAAGTTGCCCATGCCACAAACAGACAAAAACAGCGGCACCCGCTGGAAGCTGGCGATCGTGCTCCTGATAGGAGTGTTTCTGATCGGCATGGCGGCGAGCCTTTTCACCGCGGCTCGCCGGGTGAGCCGCGTGGTCGACAGCGACTACTACAGCCACGGCCTGCACTACGGCGCCACCCAGGACCACGCGAAAAACGCCGGACTCGACTGGACCATAGCCGCGGCGCTCTCCGGCGCCGAGCTGCAGGTGCAGGTGCGCGACGCCGCCGGCGTGCCGGTCGCGGGCGGGCAAATGAGCTTCGAGCCGCAAAAAAACGGGGCAAACCTCCCCACCGGATCCCTGGCGCTGACCGAAGCGGCGCCCGGAGTCTTTCTGGCCAAACGCCCCGCCCCGGCCGCCGGCGAGTTGCACGGGACCCTCCGTTTCACCAGGGGGGAGGCCGTCGCGAGCCGTAAGCTGGTGCTTTTTAATTGAGCCAGAGCAGCGCTCCCTGCCTTCACTGCGGGGCCGCCATCCCGAAAGGGGTGCGGATAGAGGAAAAGGGACCCGACGCCACACTCTCCTTTTGCTGCCGCGGCTGTCACGGCGCCTACCTGCTCATCAGCGGCGCCGGTCTCTCCGACTTCTACCTGCGCCGGGACTGGCAGGAGCCGGGGGTCGCGCAGGACTCCTTCCAAAACAGCTTCACTGACTCCTACCTCGCCCGTTTCGTGCAGCCCGCGGCGTGGGAAGGTCCGAAAAGTCCCCTCTCCCGGAGGGGGAGGGCTAGGGAGGGGGAACTCGGCGAGGCGGAAATTTCCGGGGAAGCAAACGCCATCGACCTCATCATCGAAGGGATTCGCTGCGCCTCCTGCGTCTGGCTCAATGAAAAGATCATCGGTCAGCTTCCCGGGGTGCTGGAGGCGCGGGTCAACTACGCCACCGGCCGGGCCCGCGTGCTCTTCGACCCGGAGCTCCTGGCGCCGGCGGCCATCCTCTCCAAGATCGCCGAGATCGGCTACCGGGCGCGCCCCTATACCAGTTCCGCCGCGCGGGAGGGAGCCAAACGCGAGCAACGCGACTTCCTCTTGCGCTTTGGCACCGCGGTCTTTCTCACCATGCAGCTCATGGCCTATTCCTTCGCCCTGTACGCCGGTTATTTCCAGGGGATCGACCCGCAGATCAAGGGGTACCTGCAGATCTTCTCCTGGCTGGTGACGACCCCGGTGATCTTCTATTGCGGCTGGCCCTTTCTGGCCGGCGCCTGGCGCTCGCTGGTCAACCGCTCGCCCAACATGGAGCTCTTGATCGCCATCGGCGCCCTCTCCTCTTACGGCTACTCCGCCTACGCGAGCCTGGCCGGCGGAGAGGTCTATTTCGAAACCGCCGCCATGATCGTCACCCTGATCCTTGCCGGCAGGCTCCTGGAGAACGCGGCCAAAAGGCGCTCCGCGGGCGGGATCGAGCAGCTTTTGGGGCTTTGCGCCGGGCAGGCGCAGCGCTTTTGCGGCGAAACCCTGGAAACGATCGCTGCGGAGCAGCTTGCCGTGGGCGATCTGATCCTGGTGGGTCCCGGGGAGCGCTTTCCGACCGACGGCCGGGTCGTCGAGGGGGCGAGCGACGTGGACCAGTCGCCGGCAACCGGTGAGGCCGTACCGGTAATGAAGGTTGCCGGGGATCAGGTCATCGCCGGGAGCTGCAACCTGACCGGGGCGCTCCGGGTAGTCTGCGAGAAAATCGCGGCGGAGAGTTTCATAGCCCGGGTGGCGCGCCTGGTGGAAGAGGCCCAGAGCCGCCGCGCGCCGATCCAGCGGGTCGCCGACCGGGCTGCGGCAGGCTTTGTCCCGGCCGTCCTGGTGCTGGCGCTGGCGACCTTCTGCTGGCAGTACCGGGCAGGCGGCGGCGCCTTCGCAGCCTCCCTGATGACCGCGCTCGCCGTCGTGGTGATCGCCTGCCCCTGCGCGCTCGGGCTGGCGACCCCCACAGCGATCCTCGCCGGGACCGGAGCGGCCGCGGCAAACGGGGTGATCTTCAAGGGAGGCGACATACTGGAGCGTTTGAGCCGGGTGACCCTTGCCGTCTTCGATAAAACGGGGACCCTCACCTGCGGCTTCCCCGAACTGACCGGAATCCTCCCGGCACCGGGAGTCTCCCCGCAGACCGTGCTGGCGCTGGCCGCCTCCGTAGAGAGCGGCTCGCTGCACCCGATCGGAAGGGCCATCCGGGACCACGCCACAGCGCAGGGGATACCCTTTTCGACCGGTCTCGAGTTGCAGGCGGTTCCCGGGGGCGGGGTTAGCGGCTTGCTCGCCGGCCAGCGCATAGCTGTCGGCAGCGAGCGTTTCCTGACCGATCTGGGTACGCTCGGGATGCCCGGCAGCGTCGAGATACCGGCCGGCGCACTGATCGTCCTCGTGGCTCGCGCCGGAAGCTACCTGGGCGCCCTGGCCCTCAAGGACCGGATGCGCGACGATGCGCCGGAACTGGTGGCACATTTCCGGGAGGCCGGCATCGGAACCCTGCTATTAAGCGGCGACCAGCAGGACGCAGCCGCGCTGGCGGCGCTCAAGCTCGGAATCGACCAGGGCGTCGGCGATCTCCTGCCGGAGCAAAAGGCCGGTTACCTTGAGAAGTTGCGTCGGGGAGGGGCAATCGTGCTGATGGTGGGGGACGGTATCAATGACGCGCCGGCGCTTTCGGCCGCCGACGTCGGCTGCGCCGTTTCCGGCGGGACCGACATAGCCATCGAGACCTCAGACCTGGTCCTGGTGCGTCCCGACCTGGCCCGCCTGGCCGCAGCCCACCGGATGGCGCAGCGCACAATGGGTGTCGTGCGGCAGAACCTGATCTGGGCCTTTCTCTACAACGTCGTCGGAATCCCGCTCGCCATGACCGGCAGGCTCACCCCGATCTACGCCGCCGGTGCCATGGCACTTAGTTCGGTCTGCGTGGTCGGCAACTCTTTGAGACTTTTGAGGTACAGGCGTGGATAGTTCACTGATGCTATTGATAGTGCTGTCGCTCTTTCTCGGGACGGGGTGCTGGCTGGTCTTTATCTGGGCGGTGAAGAAAGGGGAGTTCGACGATATTGAGCGCCCCAAGCACAGGATGCTCGATGACGATGATGACAAACCCAAGAAGAAGCCGTGATTCGAGCCAATCGGTTGTTTATTCGACTTCCACACACGTACAGAGCTCCCCCTCGCCCTCCGGGAGAGGGCCGGGGTGAGGGAGTCACAGACCGTTTTCTACTGTTATTAACCTGGGTAAACCACAGGAGATCGGTCCTCAATGGGGAGGGGTAGCACTGCGTGGCACATCCCTCACCCCTGCCCCTCTCCCGGAGGGCGAGGGGATCGAGTCACCGACACCCGCTGTGGAGATTCTTGGGAGAATCTCTTGAAACGATTGTTTTTCAACTATCTTGACCGGAGCATCACATGATCGAAATCTGGCTTGCCTTTCTGGCAGGACTTGCCGGCAGCTTTCACTGCATCGGGATGTGCGGGGGGATCGTCGCGGCCCTGGCCATGACCCGGGGGAGCCAGCCCTTCGGCTCGCGCTTCGGGTCCCAGATCTGCTACAACCTGGGGCGTATCTGCACCTACACCCTTTTGGGAGCAGTGGCGGGGCTGGTCGGCTCTGCGCTCGACTTCGGGGCGCTGAAATCGGTCACCACCTGGTTCTTCATCGGGGCGAACCTTTTCGTCATCGTCATCGGCCTATCCTCCGCTCTTGGCCTGAGCGCGCTGAACCTCGCGTCCCTGGAAGGACGCGGCGCACGTTTCTTCGCGGCGCCGCTCCAGCGCACCCTCTCCAGCAACTCCCCACTGGCCGCCTTCCCTTTGGGACTAATGCTGGGATTGCTCCCCTGCGGCCTGGTCTACGCACCCCTGATGGCCGCCGCGGCAAGTGGCGGCCCCGGGCTCGGCGCGGCAACCATGGCAGCGCTCGGGTTGGGGACCATCCCGGTCCTGCTTTTGTTCGGCACCGCGTCCAGTGCGGTTTCCGGCGCGCTGCGCTCTGTCATGCTGCGGGTCGCGGGACTTGCGGTGGCTCTCATGGGAGCTGCGGGACTCTGGCGGGCGCTCGCGCGTAGTTGCTGTCTGTAAAAAGCGGGTTTCCCCCTCCCTAACCCTCCCCCTCCGGGAGAGGGGACTTTTTGGCTCTCTTGGCTCTCTTGGCTCTCTTGGCTCTCTTGGCTCTCTTGGCTTTCATGCCCCCGGCTTCCCTGGCTTCCCTGGCTTCCCTGGCTTCCCCGGCTTCCCCGGCTTCCCCGGCTTCCCCGGCTTCCCCGGCTTCCCTGGCTTCCCTGGCTTCCCTGGCTTCCCTGGCTTCCCTGGCTTCCCTGGCTTCCCTGGCTTCTCTGACTTCTCTGGTGTCCTTGATGTCCCTTGTGTCCTACTCCTCAGTTACCTCTGCCGCCGTCACCCGGTTTCTACCGTTTTCCTTGGACAGGTACAGCGCCTTGTCCGCCTCGCTAATGAACCATTCAGCGTTGCGCTCCCGGGTCACCTGCGCCCCTATCACCCCGATACTGAAGGAAACCACCTCCAACGCCTCCGATCGGGCGTGCGGTATGGCCTGCGCTATGATCTTCTGACGCAGTTTCTCGGCCAACTTCTCGGCATTATCAGGGGTAGTTTCGGGAAGGATCACGGCAAACTCCTCCCCGCCGTATCGCGCCGACAGGTCACCCGCCCTCAGGAAGGTGGAGAGCAGGGTGGCTCCGATGACCTGCAGACATTTGTCCCCGGCAACGTGCCCGTAATGATCGTTGAAGCGCTTGAAATAATCCACGTCGCACAGTATCAGTGAAAGAAATTGCCGGGTCCGGTAGGCACGCTTGATCTCTGCCTCGAGAATCTCGTTGAAATGCCGCCGGTTTGCCAGAGCGGTCAGACCGTCCTCCCGTGCGAGTTTTTTCAGCTCCAGGTTCTTGTCGACCAATTCCCTCCCCAGCGACTCCAGAGTGTCGCGGTTGCGCTTTAGTTCCAGGTGATTTCTCACCCGGGCCCTTACAATGGGGGGGCTGATCGGCTTGGTCAGGTAATCGATGGCGCCGCAGTCAAGCCCTTTGGTCTCGTCCTCCTCGCTCCCCATCGCGGTTATGAAAATGACCGGTATGGAGGCAGTCAGCGGATCGGCCTTCAGCTGCGTGCAGACCTGGTAGCCGTCCATCTCGGGCATCATGATGTCCAGCAGTATCAGGTCCGGCATCTCCCGCTGCACTACCTTGATGCCGTCCCGCCCATTCTTGGCAAAGAAGACGTCGTATTCCCCGTGCAATATCTTGTACAGGATCTCAATGTTGGCCGTGGTGTCATCGACTATCAGCACCTTATGCCTTCCAGGAACCTGCAGTGCGCTACTGTCGTCTGTCATAGGGTAATCTCCAGCGTATGCGCGATGTCTACCAGGATGCGGGATGCTCCCCGGAAATCGAGCCCCTGCAGCGCCAGATCGAGCCGCCCCGCCGCATCCGCCGGGAGCAGCGGCTTGAGCCCTTCCCAGGCGCCGAGGGCGTTCAGGTTGTCCGCTTCGAGCAGGGCGCTGAGGTTCCGGGAAAGCTGCGTGATGGCGGCGCGCTCCTGCGGCTGGAGCTCGGCGCTGGAGGTGTCCGCAAACTCGCCGGCGCTGTCAGCTTCCGGTCCCAGCAACAGGGCGCAGCCGAGCACCTCGTTCAGACGCTCGGCAAAGAGTTCCAAAGCCTGGTCCAGCAGTGCGCCGCCCGGGTGCAGCGCCGGTTCCAGGGCGCCCGCCGCCGAGCAGAGACCCATGGCGCCGAGGTTTCCACCCACCCCTTTAACGGTATGCACCAGCCGACGGGCCAGCTCGAGGTCGCCCACCGCCAGGGCGGCGTGCAGGTCGCGCAGCAGGGTCAGGTTCTCCCGGTGAAAACTGAGCAGCAGCTTCCTGAGCAGGGGCGCACTCTCCAGCGTCCCGAGCGCCCGCTTGATGTCGATGCCTGGCAGCTGGTCGGGAAGCCCCCAGCTCTCGATCTCCGGCGCCTGCACTAGCAGGGCCTCAGCCACCGCCCCTGCGGGCCGGACCCAGCGCGTCAGGGTGGCGAACAGTTCGGCCACGTTTATCGGCTTGTTGACCTGATCGTTCATGCCGGCCTCAATACAGATCTCGCGCTCGCGACTCAGGGCGCTCGCCGTCATCGCGATGACCGGCAGCCCGTCCAGCGCCGGGTCCAGCCGTATGCGGCGGGTCGCCTCCAGACCGTCCATGACCGGCATATGCACGTCCATGAGGACCGCCTGATAGCCGGGACCGGAGGCACCCAGCAGCCGGAGCGCCTCGGCGCCGTTTTCCGCCTGGACCACCCTCACCCCGCGGCGCTCCAACAGTTCCCGGGCCACCTCCTGGTTGATGGCGTTGTCCTCCACCAGCAGGATGCGCGCTCCGGCCAGGGTGTCGACCCCGGCGCACACCCCGCCCGAGGGCTCCCCGACCAGGGCTGCCGCGGCGCCCTCCTCTTCCCGGATGGGGAGCTGGAAGCGGATCGCGAAGCTGAAAGCGCTCCCCTTGCCTTTCTCGCTCGCCACCCGGATCGCCCCGCCCATCTTCTCCACCAGCTGCGCGCTGATGGTGAGCCCCAGTCCGGTCCCGCCGTACCTGCGGGTCGTCGAGGTGTCCGCCTGGGTGAAGGCGTTGAAGAGCTTTTCCTGCTGCTGCGGCGCCATTCCGATGCCGGTGTCGGAGACGTTAAAACGCAGCACCACCTCGCCTTCCCCTTCCCTGGCAAGGGTGATTTCCAGGTCGACGGTCCCCTTTTCGGTGAACTTGATGGCGTTACTGGTGAGGTTCAACAGCACCTGGCCCAGGCGCAGCGGGTCCCCCAGCAGGAAGTCCGGCACCTCGGGGGCGCAGACGACGCTCAGATGGACCGGCTTGTCCTTGATGGTGGCAGAGGCGACGGCAGCCAGGTCGCGCAGCACCGCGCCGAGACTGAAGGGAGCGCATTCCAGCTCCAGCTTTCCGGCCTCGATCTTGGAGAAGTCCAGGATGTCGTTGATGACCCGCAGCAGCATGTTCGAGGCGCTCTTGGCCTTATCCAGGTAGTTCTTCTGGACCTCGGAGAGTTCGGTCTGCTGTAGCAGGTAGAGCATGCCGATGGCCGCGTTGATCGGGGTCCGGATCTCGTGGCTCATGTTGGCCAGGAATTCGCTCTTGGCACGGGTCGCGGCCTCGGCGGCGGCGGTTGCCTGGAGCAATTCCTCCTCGGCGCGCCTTCTCTCGGTGATATCGAAGAAGGTCATCACGGCGCCGACCACCTCACCATCGCAGACCTGGGGGTAGGCCCAGTATTCGGCGGCAAAGAAGCTGCCGTCCGCCCGCCAGAATACCTCATCGTCGACATGCCCCCCCTCTCCTTCCAGTAGCGCCCTGCGCATCGGGCACCCCTCCTCGGGATAACAGCTCCCGTCCGCAAACGAGTGGTGCATCAGCAGGTGCATGTTGCGGCCCAAAAGTTCGTCGGGCTGGCCGTAGCCTAGCAGGCGCGCGCAGGCCTGGTTGGCGAAGCTGCAGGCTCCGGTGAGGTCGATGCCAAAAATCGCCTCCGCTGTCGATTCCAGCAGCAGCCGGATACGCTCCTCGCTTCTGCTGAGGGCCTGCTGCGCCCACTTGCGCTCGGTGATGTCCTCTTTCACCGCGACGAAGTGCCTGATCTCGCCCCCCGCCCCTTTCACCGGGGAGATGGAGGCGGACTCCCAGTAAAGTTCGCCGTTTTTCCGTTTGTTACGCAGCTCGCCACGCCAGCCCCGCCCGGAAAGGATGGTTTCCCAGAGGTCCCCGAAAAACTCGCGCGAGTGCCAGTCGCTGCGCACCAGGCTCGGTTTCAGGCCGACGACCTCAGGAACTGAGTAGCCGGTGACCTTGGTGAAGTTGGGGTTTACGTATTCGATGACCCCTTCCCGATCCGTGATCATGACCGTCACCGGCATCTGCTCGATGGCGAGCGAGAGTTTCTCCAGCGAATCCTCCGCATGCTTGCGGGCGGTAATGTCCCTGAGGGTCTCGATGGCGGCAATCACCTCCCCCGCCGCATTGCGGATCGGCGCCGCGTCGAAGCAGAGAAAGCGCTCCTGGCCGTTTAGGGCCGGATACCACCCCTCGGCGTACATGCCGTCGGGGCCGACCTGGGAGCACGTGCAGACGCCGTAGAGGTCGGAGATGTCACCCAGGTTCTGGTCGAGGACCAGGTCGGCCAGCACAGGGCGGGCCGCCGGGTAAAATGCCCTCCAGGGGCGGTTGGTGCCGAGTACCCGGGAAGCGGGCAAGCCGGTCAGCTCCTCGCAGGCGCGGTTCCAGATGATGACCCGGTGCCGGACGTCGACGACAAAGGTCGGCACCGAGGAGTTTTGCAGCAGGTTTTCGCTGAACGCCTCCTGCGCCAGGGCAGTTTCTTTCTGAAGGTGCGCCTCGTACACCATCCGGTTGAAGGCGAGCGCGAGGGTGCCGATTTCGTCGCCCGAGCTGATCTCGATCGGTACCGGCTCGTGCTCCTTGCCGGTCATTTCCTCGACGTGACGGGTGAACTGGACCAAGGGTGACGTCAGGTGGCGCATGAATAACACGGTGATGATAGTCGTGCAGCAAAGAGCCCCGAAGAGCGAACTCAGCAGGTACCATTTGGCCCTGTAGAGCGGAGCGTAGGCGACGGACTGGGAATAATTGGCAGAGAGTATCCAGTTGGTGGTCTTCAGGCGTCGAAAGGAGCTGAGCAGACGCTCGCCCTTCGAGTCTACCGTCTCCCCGGTCCCTTGGAACCCCTTGATGGCCGCGTCGTACAGCTTGTTGGCCCCGAAGGGGACGTCCCTGGTGAGGATTCTGCTCTGGTCGGGGTGAACCACCATGGTGCGGGCGTCGTTGTAGACGTAAAGGTAACCCTTAGCCCCGAGCCTCGCATTCGCCAGGTTCCCGAGGTAGTTATTTTTCAGCAGGTCGTGGCTGCCGCAAAGGATGCCGATCAGCTTTCCGGACGGGCCGAAAACCGGTGCTGTAAAGACGATGAGCGGATGATGATGGCTCTTCGTCGAGGCGAGCGGCTCGGAGATGATCGGTTTGCCGGTGGCGAGAGTCTGCTGGTAATAACTGCGGAAGTCGTACCCGCGGCCGACCAACTCCGGTTCCGTGGGAATAATCGCGAGCATCCGCCCTTTGGCAGACAGGAGGAAGATGGAGCTGTCGAAAACCGCCAGGGCATCGGGCCGGTTCTCCAGGAAGCGCCGCGCGGCCTCGGGGCTCTTCAGTGTTTCCGGTGTGATGACGCTGGCAATGGCGATCAGCTGCAGTTGCGCTGTCCGGATCTTGCCGTCTACTTCGTCTGCCATGGCCGTCAGCATGCCGTACTGCTGGCCGGAAACCGTCGTCAGGAACTCCCTTTCCAGAAACCAGGACGCGGAAAGAGTCATGACGGTCAGCACCAGCGCTACCAGCAGGGAGATAACCAGGCTCATTTTGGTGGTAAGTTTCAATCGAGACATTTTCCAACCCTTGAGGTGGCCAGCCATGCCGGGGTGAAACCGGCCTTTGCCACCTGTCATTGGGCGCTGCGGACCGCTTTGCGGCTCCGGTCCCCGTGCAGGGGGGCGGCCTGTCTTAATTATCGGCGGGGGGGGGAAAATCTTTAATTATGAAGCGCGCTGTCGGAGTTCATGAGAGAACTTCCCATAAAAAAAGCCCCAGAGCTCAAAAGGCAAGGGGTTCACTTAACGTGTTGAATCCCCATCAATACATGGCAAAATCCCCTTTCTCATCAGTGAGTTAGGGGATTTTGTTGTCTCGGGATTTTTCAATGCTGACCAATGATAATCAATATCAGCGTACTGGCTTGATTTCAAAAAGAAAATGCCGCCTCCCAATGTGGTGGAAGCGGCATTTTCAACACGTTAAGTGAACCCCTTGCTCAAAAGGACCGGGGGCTTTTTCCATGAGGAGTTCCGGGAGTATGGTGGAGTTTAGTCCCCCCTGTGGGAACAGGGGGGAAGGCTCGCGTAGCGAGACAGGGGGGTATTTGGCCCGGGCAAAACACCCCCCTGCCTCTCTACGTTCGGCTTCCCCCCTATTTCATAGGGGGGATGAGGTCCGAAAGTCCCCTCTCCCGGAGGGGGAGGGGCAGGAAGGGGGGAAACTAGCTTCTCCCCACGCTGAACTCCGCCTGCCGCGAGAACCTGATCGCTCCCTGGAGCTTCTCGTTCAGGCTGTTCATGTCGAACGGCTTCTGGATGAAGATGACCCCGGGCGCCAGGACGCCGTGATGCGCGATCATGTCGGCGGTATAACCAGACATGTAGACGATCCCGATGCCGGGACGCAGTTCCCTGACCGCCCCGGAGAGCTGCACGCCGTTCATCTCCGGCATGATGACGTCGGTCAAAAGCGCGTCGATGCGCAGCTCCGGCCGCCTGCAGAGGTCCAGCGCCTCGGAGGGAGAACCCGCCGCCAGGACGGAGAAACCGGCGTTTTCCAGCATGAGCTGAGCCATCTGCCGCACACTGGCCTCGTCTTCCACCAAGAGCACGGTCCCCTCCCCGGCGTCCGGGACCTGGGCCGCCTCCGCCTGGGAGCCGGCTTCCCGGATCATCCGCGGCAGGAAGAGGGCAAAGGCCGCCCCCTTCCCCGGTTCGCTGGAGACCTTGAGAAACCCGCCGTTCTGGCTCACGATGCCGTACACCGTCGCCAGGCCGAGACCGGTTCCTTTGCCGACCCCCTTCGTGGTGAAGAACGGCTCGAAGATATGCCCCAGCGTCTCCCGGTCCATCCCCACCCCGGTGTCGCAGACCGTCAGCTGGACATACTCCCCGGGGACGGCCTCGGAGTTACTGAGGCAGTAGACCTCATCGATCCGGAGGTTTCTCGTCTCGATACTGAGGGTCCCCCCCACCGGCATGGCATCGCGCGCGTTCACGGCGAGGTTCATGATGATCTGGTTGACCTGGGCGGGATCGATCAGGACGGGCCAGAGGCTCTCCGGCGTGGTCATCTTGAGACAGACGTCCTCCCCTATCAGGCGTGACAGGGTCTTTTCCGTCTGCCTGATCAGCTGGTTCAGATCCACCTGCCGGGGGGCGATAATCTCATTGCGTGAGAAGGCGAGGAGTTGCTGGGTGATGTCACGGGAGTGCTCGGCGGCCTTGATGATCTGGTCCAGGTACTCGTGATAGGTTGCGCCGCTGACCTGCACCAACCTGGAGAGTTCGGCATAGCCGAGGATGACGGTGAGGTTGTTGTTGAAGTCGTGCGCCACCCCTCCGGCCAGCCGGCCGACCGCCTCCATCTTCTGCGCCTGGAGCAGCTGCGCCTCCAGGGAGCGCTGCCGGGTGATGTCGCGGTTGAGCCCGATCATGCGTAGCGCTAGTCCCTGCGCATCCCGCACCACGACCGCATCCCCCTTGAGGGTCTTCACCCTGCCGTCCGCTGCCACCACCCGGAACTCGGCGTCGAAGTTCCCGGTTCCCTCCAGGGCGGCTTCCCCCGCAGCCAGGACCCGGTCCCGGTCCCCGGGGTGCAGGCAGGCGCTCCAAAACGCCCGGGTGCCGTCGAAGTCGTCCGGGCTGACGCCATAGAGTTCGAACATCCGGTCATTCCAAACGAGGGTACCCGCCGCCACATCCAGGTCCCAGACCCCGAACCCTGCCGAGGTAGTGGCCAGTTCCAGCCGGCGTGAAGTCTCGCGGATCTGCTCTTCCCTGCACTCGCGCTCGCTCATGTCGCGCGCCAGAGCGAGGTAAAGGGTTTCCCCGTTTTCCAGATAACTTCCCAGGCGCACCTCGACCGGAAAGGTCGAGCCGTCCCTGCGCGTTTGGCGCCCCCCGAGCGTTAAGTGCTGCCCCGGCTGGATTTGATCCCAGACCAGCTGGGTATTTTCTAGTGTGCGTTCCTCATCAATATCGAAAACGGACAGTTGCAGCAGTTCCTCCCGCGGGTAGCCGAGGCTCTCGCAGGCGCGCCGGTTCACGTCGATGAACCTGCCGTCGCGGCTGTGCACGAAGATGGCGTCGGCCGCCTGCTCCACCAGGGTGCGAAAGCGTGCCTCGCTGCCGCGCAGCGCCGCCTCGGAGAGCTTGCGCGCCGTGACGTCGTAGAGGAATCCCTGCCAGAGGATACTGCCGTCGGTCTCGCGCTGCGCCACCGAGTGTCCCTCAAGCCAGATCTCGCCGCGGCTGGGATGGTTGACCCGGAACTCCTCATGCCAGGGCGACATGGAGCGCGCCGACTCGGCGATGGAAAGCCGCACCGCTGCGACATCCCCGGGATGAATCAGGGCAAAAAGGGAAGTGGCGTCATCGGCGACCTCGGCCGGCCGCAGGCCGTAGATCTGTTCCAACGCGGGGCTCGCGTAAGGCATGCTGCAGGAGCCGTCCGGCCTGACCCGGAAGGAATGAATCACGCCCGGGACGGTGGCGGCGATGCCGGCAAGCTGCTCACGCAGGGCTGCAGCCGTCCCGTCTCGTTCCGAAGCGAGCTTCACCAGCCCCTCCGCCTCGATTACCCGCCTCTGGGCGCGGCGCGTCACTTCGCTTAGCCAGGAAGCCATGAGGCAACTCAGCATAAAGATGACCAGGGCGACCCAGTCGGGAGCTTCACGTACCAGGAGATGGCTGACCGGCATGTGCCAGCAGAAGACGACAAACAGGCAGCAGAGAATGGTGACCAGGAAGCCGGCGGGAAGCCCTCCGAAGAGAACGGCGAACAAAACAGCGGGGGTCAACGTCACGAAAGGAGCACGTGCACCGAGGGCGCTGAAAAAGAACACCCGTGCCGAAACGGCAACTGCGAAGACGAGAAGCGCCAGAAGATAGGGCAGCCAGGGCCGCCGCGGTGATCCGGTAAAAATCATGTGCACCTGCTTGGCTGGATTTTCATTAAGCATAGAAGCAGGCCCTGAAAAGGTCAAACCTAATCAGATGAGGCCTGGCACACTAGAGCGGATGAAGGGGAAAGTCGGCGGGTGAAGTGGGTTCTGGACGGCCTGGAAACTCTGGCCGGGCGGCTTCGGATAAGGAGGCTTATATCGAGGGGCTTATATCGCGGGGAAAGTTGTTGACGGCTACCCGGGTATGAGCAGCCGGCCACGGTAAGGTTTCAGCGCGGTCGCGTCAGCTACAGAAAAAGCCGCCCCTACCTCAGCGAAATAGCGGCACTGCTGGGGCCCTTACGAGCCTTCAGGCGCCAGGCTGGAACGTTTCCGAGCCGCAACCCGTCACCCTCAAAGCGGCTGGCAGGGAATTTTCAGCGCCCTGACGCTCGCTACCAAGCTGCGTTTCGGAAAGCTCCGCTGTAGGTAAGAGCCTCATTGCGCTGGCTGCGCAAACGGCGCCGGTACAGGTTTTTGAGGCGCCTTCCCTGGCTGCCGGCAGTGCTGAGTGAAGCTTGGCGTGTGGCGGCCGAGTCGAAGGTCGCGGCACCCGGTTCAGGACGGGCGTGCCGAGCGTCATCGACTACGCTCTGAACTGACTCAGTCGGTTCAATGGGAAAGAGATAAGGGTGGATATAGGGGAAGACCCGGCTGAAATGGACCAGTGAAAACATCGGAAAGCTCCTTTGCGGCTAAACTCAGAGACCGGCAACAGTTGCGGGTCCCGGGCTAGCGGCGCATGGGCTTCTCTTTTCACGTGGCGTGCCAGAAGCGCGAGCGCTCAAGTAGCCGTGATTTAACGAAAAATTTTTGGCAAGCGGCCTGGCGACCCGGCGAAATGTGCAGATTTCGAACATTTCACCCAGATGCTGAACAGGGAGAGGATCAGAGGGGATTTGGATAAAAGAAGGTAGAAACGCCTGGAAACAGAGGGCAAACGAAAGATCAACGAGAGAACGCGCCCTTAAAGGATCACTGCTGTTCAGGCAGTGGCAAGGATACCCGCGAGGGGTATCCCTACAAGTAAGCGTTTTTTGTAGGGGCACCCCTTGCGGGTGCCCACTTCAGGGAAGGTGGCCGTTAGGACTGCAGGAAAGGCTAAACCTTGGAACTCATGGAGTATTTGATATTGGCCGGCACAAAGATCCAGAGCACAACGTCAACTGCCCGGGCAGCGAGCAGGATCGGGAAAAAGATCAGGGCGATTATTTTTTCGGAGATTCCTTCAGCCCAGCCGCTCATATTGATCGTGTCGCAGAAGATGGAAATGGCGATACATACTGCGAGTCCCGCTACCATGAAGATACAGGTACCGACGACGAGCATGAGCAGCGAAAAAATACTGGTTCCGAACATGTGTTCTCTCCTTATTTGGGGGTAATGACGAGCGCCGGACCTTCACACAATGTGACTGCCTGGCGAACATCAGGACGTGACCTTAGAGTTAACCACTCGGAGACCTGAATCACTCAGCGTCCCTTTCTGCCACTGCTTTCATCGCCGTCCGCTGCTCACTATCAAACGTGGAACAGCCGGATACTGTATACGGAAAGTTACCTCAGCCGAGACATAATAGCAAGCCAATTAGCACGCTACAATTGAAGACCTCCTACATCCCCTCGCCCTCTGAGAGAGGGGCAGAGGTGAGGGATTTGCTACGAAGTGCTCCCCTTCTCCCTCTTGAGTTAAGTTAAGGACCGGGACTGGGTGGGACTGGGACTGGATCCGGCAGTGTCCCCCCTGTGGAACAGGGGGGAAGGCTCGCGTAGCGAGACAGGGGGGTATTGAGTCCAGGCAAAACACCCCCCTGCCTCTCTACGTTCGGCTTCCCCCCTATTTCATAGGGGGGATAAAGCACGGGCCCCTTGCATCGGGGTATTCCTTAACTTATCCACAGTACTCCCAAAGGGCAAGGGGGATTGAAAAGTCAAGACTGATGGGAAACACAAGAGTTCGCGATGTCACTCATTCTTCATGGCTTTTTCTGGTTTTATCCCGCTCCAGATCGAAATTGAGCCGGATGCCCCAACCGTACTGGGGGTCCTTATGCAGCTCGCCGTGGGCGTCGAACTTCAGCTTGGCGTCCTTGGTGGACACGAGATTTTTCAAAAGGACCGGCTTTCCCTTGAGGAGCCTTCCGGCGAGAGACGGGGAAATTTTCTTCCCCCACCGGGCGAGCCTGTCTTTCCAAAGCACGAAGCCGCAGCGCGCGGCGCAGCAATAGGATTTTTCCTGTTCCCGCACCTCCCCGCCGCAACCCGGGCAGTTGCCAAGACTGCCGCCGTCCGCCGTCTTGGCAGCCTTCCCCTCGCGCGCCCCGGCTCCGGCGGGCGCCCCCGCGCTTCCGGCGGCCGCCGCCGGGCCGCTTCGGGTGCCCTTTGCAGCGGACGCATGGGAAGAACCCTTCTTGCCGAGAGCGGCGTCGATCCAGGCAGAAAGCTCCCTGCCGCTGGCAAGGGTTGCCTCGGGGATGCTGGAGCCCTGCTTTTCGGCCAGGGCGCGGGCGTAGCGCAACTGCCCCTCGCTCGGAGCGCCACCCTCCCCCCGTTCCTGGGGCTTGGCGTACCCCATCTTGCCGTGCACCCCGCGGCAAAAGCGCTGCCAGGTCTCCTTATTTTCCACCACCAGGTCGAGGAACCCCTCCATCCTGCGGGTGAGATCGTAGTCGATCACCCAGGGGTGCTTCTCGCGCAGGTAATCCACCAGGGTTTCACCCGGTGGAAGCGGCACCACCTTCCCCTTCTCCTCGCGCACATAGCCGCGGTCGGCGATGTTCTTGGTGATGGCCGCATAGGTGGAAGGTCGGCCGATCTCCAGCCGTTCCAGTTCCTTCACCAGGCTTCCGAAGGTGAAGCGCCCGGGAGGCTTGGTCTTTTTCTCTTCGAGGTTTTCTCCCAGTTTCGGCACCAGCTCGCCCGGCACAACCGGCGGCAGCGCCTGCAAAGGGTCATCCTCGCCCCGGCGCTCCTTCTCTTCGTCGACCTCGCTGTAGACCTTGAGAAAACCGTCGAACTTCAGCACCCGGCCGGTCGCCTTGAACTTTTCCCCGGCGACGTCGAAGAGCATCATGGTGGCGTCGTAGACCGCCTGCGCCATCTGGCTTGCCACGGCGCGCCGGAAGATCAGGTCGTAGAGCCTTCCGTGCTCCGGGGTGAGCCGCTCCCGGGAGATCAGGGCGGAGATCTCCGACAGCGAATGCATGTGCGTCGGGCGGATCCCCTCGTGCGCCTCGGCCTGGGAGTTCTTGGACTTGTGCTGGTTCGGCCTGGGCGGCAGGTAGGCGGGACCCAGGGTCCCCGTCAGAAACGCGCGGATCTCCTGGATGAATTCGTCAGCCATGCGGACCGAATCGGTGCGGTGATAGGTGATGAGTCCCTGGTCGAAGAGCGACTGGGCGAGCTTCATGGTCTGCTCCGGCGAGATCTTCAGGCGCGCGGCAGCCGCGGCCTGCAGGTCGACCGTGGTGAAGGGGGGCTTGGGCGACTGCCTCGCCTCCTTGCGCTCCACCCTTTCCGCCAGGGCGTGGCTCTGGGAAAGAATCGCGTCGATGATCGCCTGGGCGTCCGCCTGGAGCTCGAACTTTCCCCGCACGTGGCGCGCCAGGAACTGGGTGCCGTCCTTGTCGAGCCGGATACTGAGGATCCAGTAAAGGGTCGACTGGAAGGCGCGGATCTCCCGTTCCCGGTCCACGATCAGGCGCACCGCCGGCGACTGCACCCGCCCCACGCTGAACTTGCCGTGCAGTTCGCGGCTCGCCATGGGCGAGAGGAGGTAGCCGACCAGCCGGTCGCCGATCCTGCGCCCGAGAAAGGCGTGGTAGAGCCCGGCATTGGTCTGATCGAAGGGGACCGCGCGGGCGAGCGACTCCCGGAGCCCCTTCTCGGTCACCTCGAAGATCTCCATGCGCAGGCAGGCCTTGGCGACCGACTTCACCTCCTCAAAGATGTGGCTGCTGATGGCGTACCCCTCGCGGTCCGGGTCGCCGGCGAGCATGACCGTCTCCCCCTTGGCCGCGTCGCGCAGTTCGCGGGGGAGGTTCTTTTTCTTTTCATGATAGACGAAGGTCGGCTCGTAGCTTTGCAGGTCGACGCCGATGCTTG
>Ga0209123_1001488_pt1 | contig 23016 bp, 27 predicted proteins | sample BarGraIncu00431A_FD_184500 | JGI IMG/M metagenome (GOLD analysis project Ga0209123, IMG submission 184500) | Arctic peat soil microbial communities from Barrow, Alaska, USA - Barrow Graham LP Incubations 004-31A (SPAdes) (version 2) | ecosystem: Environmental > Terrestrial > Soil > Wetlands >...
TTAGAGGTTCAGTCACGCCTTTCATTTTAACAGCGGTTTCCCAGACGGAGATTGTGACTATTTTAGTCGCGGTTTTGTGGAAAATCCAAGTACTATTTGCGGTAGTATTTTTAAATGCAGCTTTAGCATCTTTGACGATGTTTAATCTCATATCTTTAACCCTGACAACGGTATCGATGTTATACGATTTTACAGCATTAATCCAAGGAGCATTGCAGGCAAGGGCATCATATACAATAACATCTGCAAAATGACGGTGCTGTTGATGTAGTTGGTGCAACAACCGTTTAGCAGCAGATAATTCACCTTCATCTTTACTGGCACTATCAAGTTTAGGTTTTAACATCTCTTGTCCGATAATGATGTGCGGATCTTGCCCAACATAGGCGCCGACAATGGATCGGTGAAAGTAATGGGGTATATCATTGATGACTCGTGTAAGGCAATTATCACAGCTTTTCTTTGTGCTTTCGAACAATTCTACCCCATCAAAAGCTACAACTTTATATCCATTAATTGTACCGTTTCGTACAAACTTATTTTTTATAGATGTACTTATAATGCTATGATGAAGGGGTTGGATATTGGTTATTTCAACAAGCTTTAGGCTATCTCTAATAGCATCAATTCTAGGCAATCTCATTTTCTTTGGCACTATTCTTCTGAAATCACTATGTTCAAGCCAATCGTCCAATTGATTAAAACTTCTAATTTTCAACATAAAACCAATGAGTAATGTAAAGGCAATTGAACTTGTCGTTATTTTAGGATTAGCTCTGTTATCTCTTAACTGCTTTATTTTTCCACCTAGATCATATACACTTGAAAGGTAATGTAGTAAATTTTTTAGATGTCCATTGCTCAATTATAATCTCTCTTTTCAATATGTCATTATAGGAATATAGTATAAGCGAATTGGTAATGTTTTGCAATTAAATTCCCATAAATACTCGGACTTTGCCTTTTTGGATTATTATGGTTGAAAGTGTTGATTTTGTTAGGCTCGAGCGGTGATTAAAAAAAGGCAAGCTAAACTTCTGATTGTTTAGAGCATGGGATTCAGAAGATTGAGTGCGGATCAAAGAATAATCCCTTTGCAGGGAAGGTGATATGCGGAACTTGCGGTAAAGGTTTTGGCAGGAAGGTGTGGAACAGCACAGATGAAAAGCTCAGGCGAATTATCTGGAGGTGCAATGATAAGTATACGGTTAAAGGTGAGAAGGGGTGTACAAGTAAACACATTGATGATGGCGTCTTGTACCAAGCGTTTGTGGAGGCTTTTAATGCTATGATTGAAAACAAGGATTACTTTATGGAAAAGTGGCAGGAGGGGGTGGAAAGCGATAATCCGCTCCGAAGCTACAAAGCGAAGCAGTTTTCAAAAATCATAACAGAGAAAGGGCGGATCAGCGAATTTGATATTGACCTATATTTTGCATTAACCGAAAAAGTAGTAGTATATGACGAGGGCAGATTGATGGTGGGTTTGATTGACGGTTCAGAGGTCGAATGTCTAATTGAATAAAAACGGAAAACAGGCCGGTTGGGGTGAGTTTGGATCACCTTGATCGGCTTTTTTGCTGTTATTTGCACATGTCGGGTGAAGATCATTAATGATATTTTTCATTGTGTATCAGATGGTTTTCTACTCAGAAAAAAATGTGAACCCCAAATATATATGGGATTCACACAGCGGTTTTACTCAAAGTACCATTGGCACGCGAAGGTTAGTTCTATTTTAGATTTGCTCTAAAGAAGGACTCGAGCTTGTCGAAGGGGATGAGATCTTTTCTGTCGTACAGGTCGATGTGTCTTGCACCTTTGACAACATACAATTCCTTTGGTTCGGCAGCCATCTTGTAGGCATCCTCAGTAAAATAGCGCGAATGTGCGTTTTCACCCATGATGAACAAGATTGGTCTTGGCGAAATCGATTTAATATGATCAAGCAAAGAGAAGTTCATAAAAGACATAGCGCTCGTGATCGTGAATGCACCTATCGAATTTGGGTGGTGTCCACGGGGAGCTACGTAGTATTCAAAAAACTCGCTTGTGATAGGATCTAATCCCGATGCTGGAATTTTAACAGGAAATTGTGGGTCCAACTGAGGAGAACCATTTTCAAAATCTTTCCAACGTTGCTCGCCAAGTTGATCGAGAATTTTGTTGCGCTGTTCGTCGGTCATGCTGTCTTTCCAGCCATTGCGTATTACGCGGCTCATGTCGTACATGCTTGCAGTTGCAACGGCCTTTATGCGATGGTCGACTTGGGCAGCGGTGAGGGCAAAGCCGCTGCTGCCGCAGATGCCGATTGCACCGATTTTATTTCTATCTACATACGGGCGCGTTCCCAGATAGTCTACGCCCGCGCTGAAGTCTTCAGTGAAAATATCGGGCGATGAGATATGTCTTGGTTCGCCGCTGCTTTCGCCGTTATAGGACTCGTCGAAGGCAATTGCGACAAAACCGCGTTCAGCCATTGTTTGCGCGTAGATTCCTGCACCTTGCTCTTTTACGCCGCCATAGGGTGTTCCAATGACAAGAGCCGGGTATTTCTTAGATTTGTCGATATCTTTCGGTAGATACAAATCGGCTGCAACGGTAATGCCAAATCTGTTCTTGTATGAGACTTTTTCGATGGTCACCTTGTCGCTCGGAGGAAAGGTCTTGTCCCCTACTAAGGTGTCTGCCGCGGATGCAACGCCGGTGGTGGATACAAGCACGCCCAGTGCCATCGCTGTGAGTATGTGGAGGCTACGTGTGATAATAGATTGTTTTTTCATTTTTTAACCTCTTTAAATATTTTGTTGATTGTAGTACGCTTATTTGTCCACTTTCGTAAATTGTACAAAGTATATACTCATTATGATTTATTTCAGTTTACTATATTCTTCATATGTTACAGGTTCACACCATTCATTGCTTAAACCTTCCGTCGGAACTGATAAGGACAGATGTCCAAATGCTTTATCCTTCACTGCTCCATGCCAATGTTTGATTTCGGGTGCTATATACACTACATCACCGCTTTTCAAAGTCTGGGCATCTTTCCCAGATTCTTGGTACCATCCATGACCGCCTACACAGATTAATATCTGTCCACTACCATGATGGATATGCCAGTTGTTACGACATCCTGGTTCAAAGGTAACATTGTAGATGCCAACTTCCTTATCATTCAAGAGACTTAAGTAACTCTTTCCTATAAAATATGGCGCAAATGCTACATTTTCCTCGCCCAATGTAAAATCAGATACCTTTTCTAATTCTTTTCTTTCCATAATAATAACCACGCCTTCCACCATTCATTTCGTCTATTATTCAGCGTATACTTCTTTCGCCAATGCAAACGCTGCCCACGCATTAGGCCATCCTGCATAGAAGGCAAGATGCGTGATGATTTCTGACATTTCCTCAGCACTGACACCGTGATTCTTTGCATTGTTGATATGATATTTCAGAGAATTATCAAATATCCCTTTTGTCATTAGCGCAGTTACAGTAATGATACTACGATCTCTTAATGATATTTTATCTTCTCTTGCCCAGACCTCTCCAAAAAGAACATCATCGTTTAATTCCGCAAATTTTGGTGCAAATGATCCAAGGGCATCTCTGCCTGCTGTTTGCTTTTTCATCGCTTATCCTTTCTGGGAATCCTAAATCGCTTTCCCAATTTCGTATGCTTCACTCATTAACTTCTCTTGATGTTGAATATCGCCGATATCGGTTACCCCTACGCCTCGAAGAACACCCGATAACTTTGCTTTACCAAAACACGCAATCCACCCCTCTAAGCCTTTTACTGCAACATCAACAGATTCTAAATTTTCATCCGCTGCTGTAGCTATCATATAAACTTCTCTAAAGGTATAATCCGATGGGAACAGCGGATTTAGTCGGTCAAGCAATGTTTTCATCTGTCCGCTCATCTCATAATAATAAATTGGTGAGGCAAACACAATTGTGTCTGCCTTTTTAACTTCTTCCGCTATCTTTACAGCATCGTCTTTGATAACACATTCTTGTGTTTTCTGACATACAAGACAGCTTTTACAAAACCCGATTGTTTTTCCTTCCAAACTGATTTTTTTTACATTGGTTCCAGCATCTTTCGCTCAACGGATCAATTCATCTGCAAGGGTGTCGCTATTACCACCCTTGCGAAGACTAGTAGAGATTACAAGTACGTTCTTATTCATTTTCTTTATTCTCCTTGATCACAACTGCACCGGCGGCAATGACAGCACCATCACCAATGGTCACGCCGGGAACGACCGTAGCATTTGCTCCAATCCATACATTTTTACCAATCACAATGGGCGCGGGATGCATCGTGCTACGTTTTTTCGGATCAATGTCGTGATTAAGGGTAGCCAACACGACATTGTGTCCAATAAGAACACCATCGCCAATTGCAATGCCGCCCTGATCTTGAAAACGACAGCCCGAATTGATAAAGACATTCTTGCCAATAGAGATGTTCTTCCCGCAGTCCGTATAAAAAGGAGGAAACATGGCAAATGTTTCTTCAATCGGTTTACCAATCAACAGGGAAAAGAGTTCCTGAATTTCTTCCGGGGTATGATAATGTCCGTTCAACTCAGCGGTTAACTTCAATGCTTCCTGCGAGACGTCGTGCATCACTCGGTGTAATTCCGAGCCGCCCACAACCGCTTCACCTCTGTTCAAGTGCGCTAACAAATCATGGATGTCCATTGGTACCCTCCTTATCGATAAGACTTTCTAAGTACTTCAACAATATTCTCGTGTGTCATTTCACATGGATTTGCTGCAAACAGACCGCCCATGCTTTCACGAGCATTGTTTGCAATTTTATCAAATTCATCTGGTGTAATATCATAATCGCTCATTTTAATTCCTCCATTGATTTAAAATATTATTTATGTTACATTCTAGCTATTGAGTTCGTTATAATTCTACAACTTAAAGTTAACTTTAAGTCAATGCTTTTATTGAAAATTATTTGTAAAAAATCTAGAATTATTTTGGGGGATAAAAAATGATATATACGGTCGGTGAAATGGCAAAGAAGCTTAATGTTGCTGCTTCAACATTAAGATATTATGATAAAGAAGGGTTGCTTCCATCTCTAGAACGCTCCGGCGGCGGAATGCGTATGTTTAAAGATGAGGACTTATCAGGATTAAAAATTATTGAATGCCTGAAAAAAACAGGTATGCCTATCAAGAACATCAAACATTTTATCGACTGCTGCATGGAGGGCGATTCTAGGATAGATGAGCGACTATCCATCATAGAATCGCAGCGGGATGCCGTCATCAAGCAGATGACAGAAATGCAGGAAATGCTCGATATGCTAAATTACAAGTGCTGGTATTATGAAACCGCTAAAAAAGCAGGAACATGTGCTATTCACGATGATATACAAGCAGAGAATGTTCCAAAGAAATATCATAAATATTTAAATGAAAAAAAGAAATATTGATAATATTTCTTATATGAAAAGCACTCTGCGAATTCCGAATCAAGAACTCGCAGAGTGCTTTTCATTACGTTTTGACAACCACACGCTATGCGTGTGTGAATAAAAAATAGGCATGACACCGTAATGTTATCATGCCTATTTTTATTGCCAAAACATAACATTTTCAATAATTACCACTTAAAATAAACTCAGTCATTGATACAGTTTCTCGAATTTGAATATTCAAGTTTAAGTTGTTCTTCGCCCCATAAATACAATTGATGTAAGGCAGGAAATAACGTTTTTCCTCTTGCTGTTACAGAATATTCAACTTTAGGGGGGATTGTTTCATACTGGACTCGCTTAATAAGATTATGGTTTTCTAATTCTCGTAACGACTTTGTAAGCATCATATTAGTAATACCGTTGATAGCTCGTTTTAATTCATTATATCTAGTGGGTTCGTTTTTAATTAGATAATACAAGATGGGTATTTTCCACTTTTGCCCCAAAATATCAAGCGTATATACAATGGGACATTGTATCTCATAGATGTTTTCCTTGGGGAATGGTTTATCAGGCAGATGTTTATTCGTAATTACAACTCCTTTACATTCATGCGGTATACTTTTCATACTAACACAGAAAAAACTGCATACTTGTATATTTATGATGTGATGATAAGATTATATCAAAATTAAAAATAAAAATATACAGAAAAGAGGATTTATTATGTTTAACTTTGATTTTTATAATCCAACCCGTATTATTTTTGGTAAGGATAGGCTTGAAAGCATTAATGCGCTTGTTCCGGCCGAGGCAGCAGTCTTAATAACCTTTGGAGGTGGCAGTGCTAAAAAGAGTGGCCTTATCGACAAGATTAAGACTGTACTTGGGAAGAGGAAGATTTTTGAATTCGGTGGCATAGAGCCAAATCCTCGTTACGAAACATTGGTAAAAGCCGTAGAAATTGTACGGAATGAGAAGATTGATTTTATACTTGCTGTTGGCGGAGGATCAGTTATCGACGGAACTAAATTCATAGCCCTTGCTGCTCATTACAAGGAAGATTCGAGTGAGTTGTTGAAGTACGGTTTCGCTCCTATGCCAGTGAAGGTGGCAGTTCCATTTGGGACGGTGGTTACTTTATCTGCTACGGGATCTGAAATGAATAGCGCAGCTGTAATTAGTTATGAGCATGCAAAATATGTAATTTCTAGTGAACTCGTATTTCCTGAATTTTCAATAGTAGATCCGACTCTTACTTTTACGTTACCCAAAACTCAGATTGCCAATGGAGTTGTTGATGCATTTGTACATACAACTGAGCAATATCTCACATATCCTGTAGATGCCAGGATACAGGACCGGATGGCTGAGGGCATTTTACAAACCTTGATTGAAGTAGGTGAAACTACAGTTGCTGAACCCGAAAACTATGATGCACGTGCAAATCATGCTTGGAGTGCTACTCTTGCCTTGAATGGGTTAATCGGTGCAGGGGTTCCTCAGGATTGGGCGACTCATTTTATCGGACATGAACTTACCGCACTATTTGGCATTGATCATGGACAAACGTTAGCTATTTTATTGCCATCATTACTAGAGGTGCGTCGTGAACAAAAATGTGCTAAACTTCTGCAATATGCAGAACGTGTATGGCACATAGAAAGTGGCAGCGAAGAGGAAAAAATCGATCTCTCAATCCAGAAAACTAGAGATTTCTTTGAAAGCCTTGGTGTAAAGACTCGCCTGTCTGAGTATGGCGTTGGTACTGATAAAATACCGGTTATTGTTGAACAGCTCAAGGCTCATGGGTTGACAGCGATGTCGGAAACTGGGGATCTTACCTTGGATATAAGCCGAAAAATTCTTGAAGGAGCAGTGTGATTTTCTCCCATAACTTATTTAAAAAATTAGATAGGTGTTGAAAAAAGCAACTTAGTAAATGAGCTTACAACATCAAGAAGCATATTGTTCTTTTAAAGGAAAAACTGAAAACAGAGGAGTTTAGCGGGAAAATTTTAGCCTATTAATAGATACTATGGAGGAATTAATTATGAATCATTTAGTAGTTTTTGCACATCCAAATCAAAAGAGTTTTGGAAAGGGAATAGTAGATGTTGTAGTTAAAGCATCTGAGGAAAAAGGGGCTAATGTAAGAGTTAGAGATCTATATCAAATCAGATTTGATCCAGTACTTAAGGCATCAGATATTGTAGCTCTCGAAAGTGGAAAAGTAGCAGAAGATATTGCAGAAGAACAAGCACATGTTACATGGGCGGATGTTATTACTTTTGTTTATCCAGTTTGGTGGGCTTCCTTTCCTGCTATATTAAGGGGATATGTAGACCGAGTATTTTCTAATGGATTTGCTTTTCAGAATGTGAATGGAGTTCCAGAAGGATTATTGAAAGGTAAAAAGGGATTATTGTTATGTACTACAGGCACTCCAAGTGAAATATATTCTGCAAATGGAATGCATAATTCAATGAAACAGACTACCGACGAAGCTGTATTTAATTTTACTGGTATTGAAGAAGTAAAGCATGTTTTTTTTGGATCAGTACCAGTTGTTACTGATGAACATCGTAAGGGCTATTTAGAAGAAGTAGCAAAGATAGTAAAAGAAATGTTATAACAACAATATATCATTTGATATATTGTTAGATCCATAAATAAAAAAATTGTGGACAGTAAAATTCTAAGTGGATGCTAAATGTGGTAAGGTTATATAATTTAGATTAAACAATCATAACGGAAAGGCGGAATGTACAATGCCAGTAATTACTGTCGAAGCAGGCCAACTGAATGACGAGAAAAAGCGTGAATTAGTTACGACTTTGACCAAAGAAGCTGCTAGTATCATGAAAGCTAATGAACAACACTTTATAGTGCTGATCAAGGAAAATAGTAGGGAGAATATCGGATTTGGCGGAGTTTGGCTCGGTGACAAAAAATAGCAAGTTGTTTAAATGACATACTGCGATAAATCAAGAAATTGAGAGATTATTAGGGAGGAATTTATATATGTCAAAAAATATACTCGTTTTAACAGGTAGTCCTAGAAAAAGTGGCAATAGCGATAAATTGGCAGATGCGTTTATTGTCGGTGCCCAGCAGGCGGGACACACGACTGTGAAATATACAACCGCTGATAAAAATATTAAGGGATGTAAGGACTGTAAGACTTGTTTTAGCAAGGGTGTTGCTTGTTCTTTTCCAGATGATTTTAATGAACTTGCGCCGCTTGTGGAGCAAGCTGATATGCTTGTCTTCGCAACCCCATTATACTTTTTTTCTTTTCCGGTACAGCTAAAAGCTGCTATTGACAAGTTCTTTTCTTTCTTAATTGGGCAAAGGACCCTGAAGTTAAAAGAGTGTGCACTTCTAGTCAGCGCAGCTGATAAAAATGAATCCAGTTTTGAGGGTATTGTTGCGTCCTATAAGCTGATTGCTGGACACTGGAACTGGAAGAATAGCGGCACAATCCTTGTTCCGGGGATTCAAGATAAAGATGATATTTTGAAGACTGACGGGCTAAGGAGAGCTGAAGAATTAGGAAAAAACATACTTTAAAAAACTAACTTTAAACCGAGAAATCCTTGAACTGCAAGGATTTCTCGGTTTAAGGTAAACTTGTTTTACCCGGGGAAACAGGGCCAAGACATACTACATCCGCCGTAAAGACTCACGTACATTCGGAAGGGCGGATACGGCTTTAGGATGAAAAAATTTTTTTTCAAGCCGCCAAGCCAGTCAACCAAAGACGGCAGAAATGCCCTTGCATGCAGAACTACCAGTTTGATGTCTGGGTAACACTGAAGGGTGCCGTTTAAAATTAAATTGGTAAGCATTAAGTAATATAATGTTGTTAGGAGGTGAAGCATATGAATATTACCGAAGTAAGTGAACTATATGACCTTACGCAAAATACACTTCGCTAAGTATTAATAAAGTATGTCACTCTCTTTCAACAGGGAGACGCAACCATAGACGTAAGAAAAGAACTTTTGATTGAGCAGCGTGATCAGTTAAAGGACTCTTTTTGTGCGACAGAATCGATCTCAGTAATTAAGACTGTGTTGCTATTTTTACGAAGTCTTTTCAAGTAAGAAAATGCAGGAAGATCCTTGGAACTTTGACTTTATCTAAGTTGCTGATGACAAAATATAACAAAAAGGAGCAACGAGAAAAATGGAAAAATCGAATAATCATCAAGAGAAAAAAACACAGGAATTTAATAGGCGAAATTTTTTAAAGTTTGCCGGCGGTACAATGGCAGCAATGACAGCAATTCCGTTGTTTAGCCAGTTAACTGCGCAAGCGCAGGAAAGCGGGCAGAAACAGGTGACTTGGTCTGGATCACATGCAGTTTCGCAGTATGATCCGAGTAAGCCCATTGTGTATTTTACGCGGGACTTAAGCCCGGAAGGCGTACAAAAGATTTACGAAAAGATTAACCAGGGGATTACCAGTAAAGTTGGGATTAAACTACATACAGGTGAACTGCATGGACCGAATCTACTGCCTATTGAATACATTAAAAATCTACAGAGCAAGATTCCGCGCAGCACAATCGTCGAATGCAATGTGCTTTATAACAGTCCGCGCAGAGAAACCAAAACGCATCGAGAAACGATAAAAATCAATGGTTTTGACTTCTGTCCAGTCGATATTATGGATGCAGATGGAGATGTTATGCTGCCGATACCGGGAATGAAAGAATTTCTTAATAAGGAATTGGATAAATTTGGGGTGAATTGTCCTTTTACACCGGGAGGTCATCTGCAGGAGATCGCTATGGGAAAACATGTGCTAAACTATGATTCTTTGCTGGTTTATACACATTTTAAAGGCCATGCGATGGGTGGATTCGGTGGTTCTTTAAAGAACATCGGTATCGGTATGGCTTCCGGTAAAGTAGGTAAACGAATGATTCATGAGGAAGGCTGGCCGGTTGGCAAAGGATTCCTAGAGAGAATGGTAGAATCCGGCAAGGCTACTGTTGAACACTTCAAAGGTCATATTGCGTATATTAACGTCCTGAAAAATATTTCTATTGACTGTGACTGTGATGTTCATGGCGTTAAACCGACTTGTGACGACATCGGTATTATTGGCTCGACAGATATTTTGGCAGCCGACCAGGCTAGTATAGACATGATTTATCAACTGCCTGCCAGCCAACGCCGTGATATCGTCGAACGCATTGAATCCCGTTCCGGCCTGCATCAGCTCGAATATATGGAAAAAATGGGTATGGGCAGTCGGCAATATAATCTGATAGAAATTTAATACATCTCTGGTATATCATATTTGTCAACTGATTTGTCTAAGAATTGGTGCAGTATAATTGTGCATTGTATTCAATTTCCGCTTCCACTGAGAAAATACAATAATACGTGTGGGAAATACTGACAAATAATTTAATAAAAGAAAGTGATTTTGCCTTTGTCATGGCGAATACATCTCAAAAGTAGCGAGAGAGGAGTTTTTTTAGATGAACAAAAAAATTGATTGTGTATTATTCTCATTCTGCGAATACGCGTAAGTTGACAAAGGTGATTGAGCAGGAGACTGGCGGGATCATCTGCGAGTTGTTGCCAGAAAAAGCCTATCCTAGCGACTACAATACAGTCGTAGAACAGGCAAAGAAAGAGATCCAGACGGGCTTTCATCCGAAACTCAAAACCAAGGTCGAGGATCTCGCATCCTATGATGCGGTCTTTGTCGGCACGCCGAACTGGTGGAGTACGATTGCACCGCCGGTTGCAACTTTCCTGGAAAGCTATGATTTATCAGGAAAGAACGTTGTTCCTTTCTGTACCCACGGCGGAGGAGGCTCAGGCCATATCGAAGCCACGGTCAAAAAGCTCTGTCCTGATTCGACCGTGTTGTCCGCCCTTTCTGTTTACGGCGGCGTGGCAAATGATTCACAAGTAGAATCCTGGCTGAAAAAGATTGGCGTAAAATGAGCTGATTCGAGTAAAAGGAGGTAAAACAAATGCAGTCAAAAGATATTTTTGAACGTGATAAGTCAGGTGAACAAATTTCGTTCAATGATTCAGAATATTATAAGATCCTAGAGGTAATCAACGAAGCGCAAAGAATCACTTCGGAATTGAATACTTCATACCATGAAAAGGAAGAAGTCAGAAAAATGTTTTCTCAGCTAACAGGAGTGGACGTCGATGAAACGTTTTTTCTTTTGCCGCCTTTCTACACGGATTTTTGAAAATGAATCAATGTATAGCCTTTGCAGACTTTAATTTTAAATTAGAGCTTACTAAGTGTAGTCCAAAACCAGCTTTTTGGAGAATTGTATGAAAAGGTGGTTTAAAAAAATGCTAATAGATTTGATAATATGCCTTGTCATATTATCTCTTGGTATAGGTTTTTATCTGCAACAGCCTAAGTTTGGAACATTGCCTGAAGGTCTCCGCCTTGAAAGAATCAAAAGTTCACCTAATTACGTTGACGGGCAATTTCAAAATTTAGTTCCCACTCCTCAACGTATTGAAGGAAGCAGTGCTGCTACTTTGTGGTGGGAGTATCTTTTTACCAAAAAAGAAAGGTTGGCGCCGGCAGATTCCATTCCTTCAATAAAAACAGATCTAATGGCCTTGGATAAAGGGAAGGATGTAGTTATTTGGCTTGGTCATTCTTCCTACTTTATGCAACTGGGAGGGAAGATGATTCTGATTGACCCTGTATTTAGCTCTTATGCATCACCTGTTTCATTTGTGAACAAGGCCTTTGAGGGAACAAACCAATACACAGCAGAAGATATGCCGGAAATCGATTATTTGCTTATTTCTCACGATCATTGGGATCACCTAGATTATCCTACTATTATTGCTCTTAAACATAAGATCAAAAATGTGGTCTGCGGCTTAGGGGTAGGATCGTATTTTGAGCAATGGGGATTTGAAGAAAAAATGATACATGAGGCTGACTGGTTTACAAAGTTAGAATTTGAGGATCATTTTACCATTCATGTATTGCCAGCACATCATTTTTCTGGTCGCTTACTAAGCAAAAATAAAACGTTATGGACTGGATTTGCACTGGTAACCATCGAGCACCGTTTATTCTACAGTGGTGACGGTGGATATGGGCCGCATTTTAAAAAGATAGGAGAAATGTTCAATGGTTTTGACCTTGTAATTATGGAGAACGGCCAGTATGACAAAAGTTGGCCATATATACACATGATGCCGGAAGAAGTGGCGCAAGCTGCTGAAGAATTGAAAGTCAAGGCACTATTGCCAGGGCATGCAGGCAAGTTTGCAATCGCTAACCATCCTTGGGATGAGCCGTTCAAACGTATAACTGCTGCAAGTCAAAATAAGAGTTATAGGCTTCTTACCCCGATGATCGGGGAGCCAATAGAATTAGAAAATCCAGAGCAAGTCTTTTCCCATTGGTGGGAAGGGGTTAAATAACTATTGTATGGTTAGATGCATACAGATGAGCTTATCGAAATAGAGGTAGCAAAAGATAAGCAGGTGGTCTCCTTTGTTGGGAAAGGGAAAATGTATTTTGCGAAAAAGTATAGACAGGCAATCAAAACCGGCACCCCCAATTTGGGTGGCGAACCTGTAGGTTATCCGTGTATTAGTATCATCACACGATCACAACACATGTGGAATCCGTGGCACTGATACAGCGTAAATAGCCAGTATTGGCGGGCTGTTGCAGGTTTTCACTAATTTTAAAAGTGTGCTTATATGTTATCATAGACGACACTTTTGGGGGCGAACACCTGTAGGGTGTCGGAATTGCTATACAAATACGCGGAATTATGTACTAATACACGGAATTATGGAGAGTTTCGTGTAAATGTATATAATTTCGTGTATTTGTGCGACACCCCATATAATATGGAAATTTTCGTCCGCCCAGCATGAAGGATTTTCCTCAGGACAGAACGAATAAAATGATCAGTAACAATTTTAGATGGAGGTTGATAGAAATGATAGTTGTACTCGCCCGCATGCGTATCAAGCCAGGATTCCAGACGGAAATAAAGGCACTAGCACTATCGGCTGTAGAGGCTACGCGCAAAGAACAAGGAAATGTCAGTTACCGTCTTCTGCAGGATCCTTACGATGATTGTGAATTTTGCTTTGTTGAAGAATGGCAGGATCAGGCGGCTCTGAAAGCCCACACTCAGAGTACGCATTTTCTTAAATGGCGGGAACAAGGCGCGCATATGGTAGCCGACAGAACGATTAAAGTGTATAGCTCACAAGAGGCGATTATCTAAAAATTCCCAGTCAGTAAAGCTTGCAATTATAAGCAGGCTTCTTTTGTGGGTTCTAGTGAAAAAATAAAGCTGTGATATAATCTTACCGTAAACTTGAAAAATGAGGTAAAGAGTATGTCACAGCATTTATTTAAATATAAGCATTTTGAATCTGAAATTATATTATTGTGCGTTCGTTGGTATCTTAAATATCCACTGAGTTACAGAATGCTTGTTGAGATGACGCAAGAGAGAGGTTTGAATATAACTCACACAACAATTATGAGATGGGTTCATCAATATTCTCCCATAATTGATGAAAGAGTAAGGAAATATCTTAAGCCAATGAATGATTCGTGGCGGATGGATGAAACATACTTAAAAATCAAGGGCAAAAATGCATATTTATATAGAGCAGTTGATTCTGCAGGAAATACCATCGACTTTTTTGTATCTGAACATCGTGATAAAGATGCCGCGAAGAAGTTCTTTAAAAAGGCTCTAAAAGCCAAACATAATCAACAACCAAGGGTCATAACAACTGACAAGTATGCTGCAACAGAAGTTGCTATCTGTGAAATGATTTATGGTGGAATTCTTTCTGTCAAAGCAACAATTCGGCAAGTAAAGTACTTAAACAATATTATAGAACAAGACCATCGATTTATTAAACGAAAGGTCAAGCCAATGCTAGGATTTGCTAGCTTTGAAACTGCTGAGAAAACAATTTGCGGAATTGAAATCATGCATATGATTAAAAAAGGGCAGGTTGAAGAAATTCAATGTGTCCGTTCTGAGGTTGAATTTATAAATAAAATTATGGGTGTGGTTGCTTAATAAAGTATCAGAGTGATGATATTTTTATATTTATTGTGATTTTGTTGAGTAGTTGCACCAGAACCAAATTATTGATTGTATGATGAAATTGACTGAATTGGTCGGCGTATCGCGGAATATTTTGTGCGTTTTGAATTTTCCGGTAATATGGAAATGAAGTTTTTAGAATATAGGTCAAGGCGTAACGGACGAATGAAATCAATATTGAACCAATTATATATTAACAGCTTGACAGTATTGTATAGCAGGTATACAATACTGTCATGAACATAGAAGATAAGCTAGAGATAAGCCAAATGCTCTTAAATGTAATTTCTGGATTCTATGAGAAAGATGCCAAAGTGAATTATTTTGATACTGATACGCTCCTGTATCATTCAGAGATTCATATGGTTCAATTCATTAAGGAAAATGAAGACTTTCATCTTTCAGCAATAGCCCGTAAGATGGGGGTGACCAGGGGTGCGGTATCGCAGTTAATTATGCGTCTTGAAAAAAAAGGAATTGTTAATAAGGAAATGGATCATCACAATAATAGAAAATTATTGTTGAGACTTACTCCTAAGGGAGAAACAGCGTATGCGAGTCATAAAAGAAATCATGATTCTTATAATGACGTTACCATAGCATTACTCGAAAATGCTGATCAAAGTAATTTGGACTTTTTGAAAGAATTTCTTGCCAAATATATAAAATCATTACACAAAACATCTTCAACTTAAGATTTGATAAGTGAAATTTGGAAGATCTTTCTTATAAAATCAACTAAGTCATTATAATATTGTTAATTAAGCTCCGATGCTGATCAGAAAACTGAAGGCTGGGCAGATATTTATTCTGCGTGGCCTTTTTGCGTTCTCTCTTTGCAGTATTACCCCAACGCGGATCCAATGAAATTCATTTTTATGGATATAACCAAAAAAAATTAGGGGGAATGCTATGGCTACTAATGTAATTACAAGATAAAACTACTTAACTATGGATGAAGTAGAATCCCGGGTGAGATTTAGGGTAAGAATGCATCACGAATGGGAGTATAAACCTTTTATTATTTATATTATGGAAAAGTTGTTTAAGTAAACAGATGGCAATAGTGAAAGAATTAATTGAGATTTGGAAAGAACATGGCTTATCGGAAGATGCGGCTGATTATAGCTGTGGCTTCAGGTTTTACAATTGACAGAGCTAGCTCAGAATGGTTTATCAGGCAATTTAGATGAATGTAAGCCATACTGACTGGCTTACCAGTCAGGAAATTAAAATTTTTGAAAAGGTATCATATGCACGTCTCAATAAATGGCTTCACTTCCAGAGTATATTAAAGTAGGTAACCTATGTGGATACTGGCTATCTAGATTAAAATCTGGCATTTCTAAGATGTCTAGACTTACCAGATTCTTGCTAGAATTTAAAAGTTAGAAACGATCTCATAAGATAATTTCACATAGGTGCTGATCAGTAAATTGGAGCAATTTAAGAATAACTATAAATGCTAAATAATAATCTGAAGGGATGAGAAGAAAATGGAAAAAGTTCGCTATGGTTTTTTGGTTATGATGATAGCTATACTAGCGGTGATGCTAGGTGGATGCGGTTTTGGAGCAAAGAGTACCCAAAGTGGAGACAATGCTCTTTACATAGGAGTTGCCGGTCCATTTAGCGGTGACAGTGCAGAATATGGTGCTATGTGGAAAAAAGGATTGGAGATCGCAGCAGAAGAGATTAACGCCAAAGGTGGAATAAAAGGTCGTCAGGTTAAATTGATTTATGAAGATAGTCAAGCAGATCCGAAACAGGCAGCGAGTATTGCGCAGAAATTTGTAAATGATGAGCGAATCATCGCCGAGTTAGGTGATTTTTCAACTAATGCTACCTGGTCAGCTTCACCGATATACCAAAAAGCTGGGTTGGTTCAACTGGCGTTTAATCCCTCACACCCAGAATTGACGAGGAATGGAGACTTTGTGTTCCAACTGTGCCCGACCCAAGCCGACCAAGCAATTGCCCTTGCTAATTTGGCGACGGATAAGTTACATGCTAAAAAGATTGCAGTGCTTTATCTTAATACTGATTTTGGTAAGGCAGTTAAGGATAATGTTGTGAAAGCAGCAGCTGATAAAAATGTAGAAGTGGTTGCAACTGAAGCATATCTACCTACGGATAAAGATTTTAAATCACAACTGACCAAAGTAAAAGAACTTGATCCTGATGTAATAATTCTCGGTTCTTATTACACAGATACGGCGTTAATTATGAAACAAGCAAAAGATTTGAGTATACGTTCGACATTTATTGCATCTTCGTCGGTACATTCACCGGCATTGTTTTCCCTTGGAGGAGATGCTGTTAATGGTCTGATTGCCTTATCGGTATTCAATATTGGCAACCCTGGACCAACATTGAAAAATTTTATAGCCAAATATAAAGAAAAATATAGCGGAAGCGAGCCGGATACTTTTGCAGTCCAAGCCTATGATGCATTACGTCTGATTGCAAATGCAGCTGAAAAAAGTGCTGAGCAAGGCCCGATTACTCGCAAATCAATTCGAGATGAATTGGCAAAAACCCAAGAATTCCCAGCGGCTTCGCAAAATTTTATTACCTATAGTGCAACGCGGCAATTAAGCAATCCGGAATTGTTCCCTATCATAGTTAAAGACGGCAAATTTGTTCCCTATACGCTGTAAAAAATAAGGAGGGTTCAAGAATATGCTAATGCAACAAATTATAAATGGCTTAATATTAGGAAGCATGTATGCGTTGCTAGCAGTCGGTTTTGCATTGATCTGCGGAATACTAAAGATGATTACCTTTGCTCATGGTGAGGTATTTATGGTTGGTGCATTTGCTGGTCTTGCTGCTAGTTCAGCCTTCCATGTAGGACCATTAGCAGCCATTCTGACTGCTATGACTGTATCGTTAGTAGTAGGACTTATTACGGAACGAATTGCTTTTCGCCCATTTCGCGATGGTGCGCTGCTTTCACCGGCATTAATAACAATAGGCATTTCAATTATATTACAGGCTATTGTGCTGTTATGGGTTGGAGCGGATACAAAGCCTTTTCCCTATGATATAGGCATCAATAAGTTTACAATTGGGTCAACGATAATATCGGGAATTGAGATTATCGTCATAGGGCTTACCCTAGTTTTGATGGTAGCACTTCAGCTATTCATTCATAAAACTCGCTGGGGACTAGCGCTGAGAGCTACTTCCCTGCACTTTGATGGTGCCAGTTTGATGGGAGTAAACACCAATACAGTAGTTGCTTTGGCATTTGGATTAGCTTCCGCGTTAGCGGGGGCTGATGGACTGCTGGTTGGCGCCTATTACGGAGCATTCTATCCGCAGATGGGAGTTGTTATTTCGCTCAAAGCACTGGCAGCAGCTACGCTGGGCGGTATTACTAGTGTGAGTGGGGCCATGATAGGATCATTAATTTTAGGACTCATTGAAAGTATGACAGTAGCATATCTTTCAGCCGGTTACCGTGATGTTATTGCATTTGCTGTTCTTATTTCCGTATTAGTTATCCGCCCGTCGGGACTCGCTGGACGGGTTGAGGAGGAGAAGGTATGATGAACTCACGAAGGGTAAAATTGGTTTTATTAGTGATTGGCATTGCACTGGCGACCATTCCTTTGGCAATTGACAATCAGTATGTTTTTCATGTACTAACGATGGCTGGTATCTATACAGTATTAGCTATTAGCCTCAATTTGCTGATAGGTAGCGCGGGGCTCTTTTCCTTAGGACATGCTGCTTTTTATGGCATTGGTGCGTACGCTTCTGCTTTGTTGACATTAAAAGGTCAGATGCCATTTCTTATAGCATTTTTTCTTAGCGGCGTTATTACCGCCGTAATTGGCGGCATTATTGCTCTCCCGGCATTAAGGCTCAAAGGTATATTCTTAGCTATTGGTACTATGGGATTTAATGAAATTATTCGTTTACTAGCCATCAATCTTGATACCCTAACGGGTGGAGCTGCTGGGTTACCAGGGATATCTACTCCTGTCATTTTTGGTATGGCCATAAGTCAGCCCAGAGAATATTATCTTTTTGCTATTATATTTGTTGGCATTACTTATGTAATATTTCAGCGGATAATCGCCAGCAGGCCGGGGCGGGCGCTTCTGGCGATCCAGGATGATGAAATTGCGGCTAGGGCAATGGGAATTAACCTTACCAACTATAAAGTAAGTGCTTTTGTAATTTCGACTTTTTTTGCTGGATTAGCAGGTAGTTTTTTCGCACATTATCTAACATATATAAGCCCAGATAATTTTGGGCTTAATGAATCGTTTGCCATATTGGCTATGATTGCTCTTGGAGGTATCGGTAATTACACTGGCTCAATTGTTGGGGCACTGTTGCTAGTGACGATTCCAGAAACTATCCGTTTTCTGCAAGAGTATCGAGAATTGATCTACGGTATTACAATTGTAGTTATAGTACTAGTATTGCCAGAAGGTATCGTTGGCTGGTATCCGCGATTTATACAGCGAAAGAAGTTATTGAACAATCGACGGCTATTATCAACTACATTACATGTCAATAAGGAGGGATAAGGCATGTCTTTAATCGAAATACAAGGAATTAGCAAATCATTTGGCGGCCTTGTCGCCTTAAAAGATATTAATATGACTATTGAGGCAGGTGAAATACACGGGCTAATCGGTCCCAATGGAGCGGGCAAGACAACGTTGTTTAATGTACTTTCGGGAAATTATATTGCATCTTCAGGCAGTTTCTTGTTTGATGGACAGGAAGTCATTCATTTACGCAATGATAAAAGAGTAAGTTTGGGAATTGTGAGAACATTTCAGAATATAAGGATATTCACTTCTATGAGCGTGCTTGATAATGTAAAAATGGGCTTTCATAGACTTACTTTTGGAAACTGGCTTACTTCTATCTTGGCAACAAAAAAAGTGCGAAATGAAGAGGAATTTATTGAAAGATCTAGTGAGAGCATACTGGAAAAATTAGATTTGAAAGACTTGGCGTATGAAGAGGCCAAAAATTTATCTTATGGAGATCAAAGAAGACTGGAGATTGCCCGAGCCTTAGCCATGAAACCTCGGCTATTGTTGCTTGATGAACCAGCTGCTGGTCTTAATGAATCTGAAGTGAAAAAATTATTGGAGCGCATTAGAGAAATAAGCAGTATGGGAATCACGATTATTATTGTTGAACATGATATGAGCCTGATAATGTCAGTTTCAGATAAAATTACTGTTTTGGCTCATGGTCAAAAAATTGCAGATGGAACACCCCAGGAAATACAGTCCAATCCCCGTGTTATCGCCGAATATCTAGGAAAGGGGGCGTAACATGTTAATAGTAGAAAATTTGCAGGCTTGGTACGGCAATGTGCAGGCGCTTCATGGAATTAACCTGGAAGTAGGCAGGGGTGAGCTTGTTACTCTTATCGGTTCAAATGGAGTGGGCAAATCGACCACTTTAAAAAGTATTGTAGGTTTACTCAAAAAGCGAGCAGGTAATATTTCCTTTGAAGGGGAAAATATTTCGGACTATACACCAGCAAAAGTTTTGGAATGCGGTATTGCATTAGTTCCAGAAGGAAGATGGATATTTTCTGAACTTACGGTGGAAGAAAATCTTAAGATGGGAGCTTTTTCCCAAAAAAAACAGCAGGTAATTGCAAATTTGATGGAAGAACAATTTGTGCTGTTTCCTATTTTGAAAGAACGGCGTAATCAAAAGGGCGGTACACTTAGTGGTGGAGAACAACAAATGCTGGCCATCTCGCGGGCATTAATGGCTAAACCAGCCCTGCTTTTTCTTGATGAGCCGTCACTCGGCCTGGCACCGCAGCTTGTACAGAGCCTATTTACGCTGATTAAGAATCTTAATAACAGCGGGACATCCATTTTATTAGTTGAACAAAATTCTACAATGGCATTAAGTATTGCCAATCGAGGTTACGTTCTAGGGTCAGGGAAAATAATCTTAGAAGGGACGGCTCAAGAACTGCTTAATAATCCTAAAGTGCAGCAGGCGTATCTGGGTTACAAAGATATTAGTGGAGTTATTTAAATATGACAGTGGAGTCAATGCCCAAAATAAAAGCGACCAGATAAGTTCGGCAAATAGGGCATAAGATATCCATCAGACAATGTAAGATATTATAATTAAATTTGGGGAGATATAGAAGATGGACGAAATAAGAGATCTTACGGCGCGGAGTCATGCCTATTTATTCGGGGTGATTGCCAGAGCGATCATTGATACTTACGGGGAACAAGGGGTACAGGCGATTACCGATGGGGTTATAAAGTATGGGAGGCAACGGGGCTGGCGAATGGCACAACGTACGGTAGCAGACGGATTTAAAACCTCGGTGCTTAATTATGTTGCGTACAGCGAATGGTCTGCTGATCCAGGAGAAATGGATTTCGCGATCCCTGCCAAAAATCCGGATATTCAGTTTATGATAAAAAAATGTCCCTGGTATGAAATATGGGAAGAGAATGACTTGCTGAAAAAGTATGGATATTTATATTGCAAATATATTGATATAGCCATTGCTTACGGATATAATCCATCCATCCAATTTGATGTTTTGGAATCCAGAGGACTTGGTGATACAGTGTGCGATATGCGTATGAGAAATGCAAATGTAACAGAACAAGAGGAAAAAGATTTAGCTTCCAGAGTACATCAATTAGGTTGCAAGGCAAAGATGCCTTGGGATTATCATTGCGCTCATTTGTTTAAAACTCTCTGGGAAGTGGTGGTAGTCGGTTTTGGCTACACAGGGTTTGAAACAATGCAGAAGGCCCTGCAGACCTTTAGCGCGGTGTATGGCAAAGAAGCCAGTGATGCATTATTAAAAAATATGGAGGTTGATTTTAACGCTATGCCTCCTTATATTGGTTTGGACGGATAAAAGATCGAACATTGATTGAATTTAGAACAAAGAATAAGGGAGAGATAGTGCTATGACAGAAGTAACCAAAGTAACCCCCTTCGGGGGAACCGTATATGAAAAAGAAGATTTAATGAAACTGGAATCGACGTTACTGAGAGCTTTGCTGCGTGAGCGGGCGCATCACAATATCGAAGTGCCGTTATATCCATTGCTTGTTAGAGGAACTAACAAACCTATTCCTATTTTTGGATTACAAACACAATTAGTTTACGATGTTTGGAAAGAACGGGGATTATCAGAGGACGACCCTGATATCGAGTGGGTGAAAGAATATCTTACTTTGGCGAAGAAGATTCGTTCAGGAGAAAAAATTGAGTGGAATGAGCCAATTCAAACTCCTTTTACAGATGAAGAAATGGCTGTTGTATATAAGTTGATCTACGGACGTCGTTCAATCCGTGATTGGGCTGATAAACCAGTGCCGGATGAAATGATCAAAAAAATACTTGAGGCAGGAAGAGCGGCGCCCATCGGCTGTAATTTAGATGAAGTTCGATTTATTGTTATTAGAGATCCTGAAGAGGCAAAAATGATCTGGAGTGATATTCCTGTTACCAATGCAGTCATAATTGTAATTGGCTATGACAAACGGATTCCAAAAGTGGTTGGACAGGATAAGTTTGTACCGCAAAATGGTGGATTTGACGCAGCTGCTGCAGGTGATCATATGCTCCTTATGGCTCACGCCCTTGGACTAGGCGGTGTTTGGCTTTCAAAAACTGCTAAAACAAATGTAACGGAAGATACGGCAAAAAAATTCAGCGAAAAGTATGGTGTACCGGACTATATTGAAATAGCACTTCATATAGCAGTTGGGTGGTCGGCTATGGGAACCATAAAATCTCAGAGAATGCCGCTAAATGAAATGATAGTTACAAGAGGCATAAAATAAAATTTTATTGAAGTTGTCTTAAATAAGGCGAATTGTTGTAAAAAAGACAGTTAACTAGGTACTGATAGCTAAGATAAGAATTAAGGGGAATCGCGATTGCGATTCCTTTTTTGAGATAGAGGATGAGGAAATTGCTTATTTTATCAGAAGAGCAGATTCGCTTTTTGTATTCTATGAAAGATCCCATTCGAGATTTGGAAGACGCATTACCATATTATATGGAAGGAAAATAATAAATCCGCATTGAACAGTCCTTGATAGTGCTGATAAAAATACATCAGCACTATACATGCCTAATGCCATAGAGTCAATGGGCAAATTTGCAGTGATGGTTGTAACTGTTTTCCTCCAAAATCCAACCAAAGGGAAGAAGACAACACAAGGTATTATTCTACTGAGTGACACTTATACTGGAGATCATTTAGCATGTCTAAATGCATCTTACTTATTGTGTAATATTGGTCTCATAATACAAACCGACACCCCCAATTTGAACTGCCCCCTGTCAAGTAGACAGTAATTAAAATGCAAAAATTACGCAATCTGAGTCCTATATTCATAGGGAGTCAGATTGTTTAATTTTTTTTGGAACCGCTGGTGATTATAGAAATAAATATATCGGTGCA
>Ga0209123_1001489_pt1 | contig 23005 bp, 28 predicted proteins | sample BarGraIncu00431A_FD_184500 | JGI IMG/M metagenome (GOLD analysis project Ga0209123, IMG submission 184500) | Arctic peat soil microbial communities from Barrow, Alaska, USA - Barrow Graham LP Incubations 004-31A (SPAdes) (version 2) | ecosystem: Environmental > Terrestrial > Soil > Wetlands >...
ATGCTTGTCAATATTTGGAAAAACAAGGTTTTACCGTTACATATTTACCCGTTGATGAAAATGCAATGGTGCGTATCGAAGATGTGAAGAATGCTATTACCGATAAAACAATATTAATCAGTGTCATGTTTGCGAATAATGAAGTAGGTACCATTCAGCCGATTAAAGAAATTGGTCAATTAGCGAAAGAAAAAGGTATTTATTTTCACACTGATGCCGTACAGGCCGCTGGTAACTATCCGATTGATGTGAACGAATATAATATTGATATGCTGAGTATTTCAGCACATAAATTATATGGTCCTAAAGGTGTTGGGGTGCTTTATATTCGCAAGGGTGTAAAAATTGAGTCCTTGCAACAAGGTGGATCTCAAGAACGTAAACTCAGGGCTGGTACTGAAAATGTACCTGGCATTGTGGGCTTAGGCCAAGCTGCTAAACTTGCGAAACTTGAAATGGCAGGGCGGATTGCCCATGTACAAGGTCTTAGAGATAAGCTTATCAAAGGAATTCAAGAAAAAATTACGGATATTAAGTTAAATGGTCATCCTGAAAAACGTTTACCTGGTAATGTAAATATTAGTTTCTTTTATATTGAGGGAGAATCTTTATTACTAAACCTTGATATGAAAGGTATCGCAGCGTCGAGTGGATCGGCATGCACATCAGGATCTCTTGATCCTTCCCATGTACTGCTTGCCATGGGAATGACCCATGAAACAGCTCATGGCTCTCTAAGACTTTCCTTAGGACGTGGTAATACAGAAGCCGATGTTGATTATTGCCTCGAGGTACTACCAAAGATTGTTGAGACATTACGCAGTATGTCGCCACTCAGTGCAACCAGTCAATTGGCTCCAAGTAATCCATGCAATCAATGTCATCATCATTAATTTAGTTGAGGGGAGATAATTTTTATGTATAGTGAAAAAGTAATGGACCATTTCGCAAATCCACGTAATGTGGGTGAAATAGAAAACGCTAATGGTGTTGGTGAAGTTGGCAATGCCAAATGCGGTGATATTATGAGAATTTATTTAGATATACAAGATGATATTATTAAGGACGTTAAATTTAAAACTTTTGGCTGTGGCGCGGCAATTGCTACAAGTAGTATGGTTACAGAGATGGTAATGGGCAAAACGCTTGATGAAGCCCTCAAAATTTCTAATGATGCTGTCGCTGAGGCTTTAGATGGATTACCACCTGCAAAAATGCACTGTTCAAATTTAGCAGCGGACGCCTTACATGAAGCCATTAAGGACTATATACAGAAAAAAGGAAAGTGATTTTTTCATGGGTACAAAGCCAAGAGTTCTTGTAGCCATGAGCGGAGGGGTGGACAGTTCTTTAGCTGCCGCCCTTTTGGTTGAGCAAGGATATGATGTTATCGGTGCAACAATGCAAATATGGGATAAAGATGTACGGGAAGATGATGCAGAAAATCGGGGATGTTGCTCACTCCGCGCTGTTGATGATGCCCGGCGGGTTGCGGAAAAGATTGGTATCCCTTATTATGTACTTAATTTTCGTGATATGTTCAAAAAAACGGTCATTGATTATTTTATTCATGAGTACGGTGCTGGCAAAACACCCAATCCTTGCATTGCTTGCAATCGCTTTGTTAAATTCGAAGGTTTGTTGCAAAAGGCATTGGCTTTAGGTGCCGAGTATGTGGCTACAGGTCATTATGCTCGCATTAACTATGATGAGAAGTTGGGTAAGTACACATTAAGCAAAGGCATCGATCAGACCAAAGACCAGTCTTACGCTTTATATCACTTAAATCAAGATACGTTAAAGCATTTTCTGATGCCGCTTGGTGATTATACCAAGGTTAGGACGAGGGAACTGGCTGCCGAGTTTGGTTTATCAGTTGCCAATAAACCTGAAAGCCAAGAAATTTGTTTTGTGCCAAATGATGATTATAAAAGCTTTTTGACTGAAAAATCACCGAATGCTCTTAAACCAGGCGACATAGTAGATATACAGGGCAATATCTTGGGGAAACATCAGGGATTACCCTTATATACGATCGGACAGCGTAAGGGCTTAGGGATTGCTACAGGAAAACCTTTATATGTGGTGGAGCTTAATTATGAAGGCAATCAAGTCGTTGTGGGGTCAGATCAAGATGTTTTCGGTAGTGAGTTAATTGCTACTGATTTGAACTTCATTACAATTGATACATTGGAAGAGGCGATGACTGTTTCAGCGAAGATTCGCTATGGTTCCCGGGAAGGGATAGCCATAGTCACTCCCTTGGGTGGTGGTATGGTCAATGTTAAATTTAATGAACCGCAAAGAGCCATTACTCCTGGCCAGTCCGTCGTATTTTATGATGGTGATATGGTTATTGGTGGCGGTATTATTATAAAGTCAGTATGATGAAAAGAGAGGTAAACCTCTCTTTTTTTGTAGTATCATAATTTAATTTTAAAATATATAATATAAGGTTGGAATTTTGGTTATAATAGTAGTACAGTCCGTTTTGGAGGCCCCCCCTTATGCAAAAGTTGCGTTATATAATTGGCCTACCAGTGCTCGAAACAGAAACAGGTACGCAGATTGGTGAAATCGTGGAAGTTATTGTGGATATTGAGGCCGCATTCGTATGTGGTTTTATCATTGCTGGTGCCAATTGGTTTGCGTCTGAAAGTATCATTACTTTTGATGATTTATTTAGTGTAGGCCGGGATGCTATGATGGTGCGTAATCGCCATGTTGTACGCCAGCTAAATACGCTAGACATTGTGAATAATAAGTATTATTTACGAGATTTATTCGACAAGCAAATCTTCACTGATTCTGGTCTTCATATAGGTGTCTTGAATGATATTCTTTTTGACAACATTACTGGTGAAATCAAATGGTATCAAGTATCGGATAGTATCATCACTGATTTGCTGTATGGTCGCATGATGATGCCATTACCACCAGTGCAAATTGTGGGGCAGGAGAAAGTAATCGTACCTGAAGGAATGACCAAACTTCTTCAAACCGAAACAGAAATGATTGAGATCCAGTGAAAAGGCTGTTTTAAAATGCCCAGTTGATGGTAAACAGAGGGACACAGATGGGTATTTTAAAACAGCCTTAGTGAAATATTGTATGAGGTGTATGTATAATGACAAGTTGCCCTGTATGCAGTAATAGTCGCGCCATTGGTAAAGTAGGATCAGCACAATATTTTTGTTGGGATTGTTGTGTAGAGTTTATTGTACGTGATGAGGAAACCACGGTTTTTAATGTGGAACCTGACGGCACTTTAACTCTATATTTAGAACCCCTAGATCATGTTATGTAAAAATTCTAGATAGTTGATGCACAATTTTAAGTAAAATGAAGCGGGGACCAAAGGTCACCGCTTCATTTTTAATGAGGTGTTAACTGTGATTATTAGCAAAGCATGTATCAAAATTATGATTCTTATTGGTATTTTAATAGGTTCCTTGTATTTAATTTGGCTCGTACGTAGTGCATTATATCCATTTATTATTGGGCTGCTACTAGCATATATGCTAAATCCTATCGTGTGCTTTCTAGAAAGAAATGGTTTACAACGAGTATGGTCCATCATTATTTTATATTTATTTCTATTTGGTTTCGTTATTATTGGTGGCAGCAAACTGCTGACTCTTTTAATCAGGGATTTAGAATACTTTGCTCAGGATTTGCCCCAGATCGTAGCTCGCATTAACGAAGTCCTTATCTTCATTCAGTCCCAGTATCAAAATTCAACATTACCCTACTCTGTGCGTTTGGCTATTGATGAGGCCTTATTGCAAGGTGAAACCGAAATGCAACAATTCATTGGGCAGATAGTAAATAGTATCATTACTATTGCCCGAAACTCTATTGGTGTGGCGATCAGCCCCATTCTGGCTTTTTATTTACTCCATGACTGGTTTGAGATAAAATCTAAAATACTATTACTATTGCCAAGTCGATGGCGGGCAGAGTGTATTTTGCTATTTCGTGATGTGGATAAAGTACTTTCGGGGATTATTCGCGGTCAGTTAACAGTTGCATGTATTGTTGGCATCTTTGTTACTAGCGGTCTCCACTTTTTGCAACTGAAATTTGCGTTAATCATTGGCATCTTAGCTGCGATGTTTGATATAATTCCTTATTTTGGTCCGATAATAGGTGCTACACCAGCAGTCATGTTGGCCATTTTAGAATCACCATGGTTGACGATGAAAGTTATCATTTTGTTTGTTATTATTCAACAAATAGAAGGAAATATTATCCATCCGAAAATTATTGGTGACAATTTAGGTCTACATCCGCTAACTGTGATTTTTTTTGTATTTGTCGGCGGAGAAGTGGGGGGATTGGTGGGTATGCTACTTGGCGTGCCATTGGCCGCAATTGGCAAAGTTTTTGTGGGACATGTACTCAAAGTGCTGTTATAATCACCATTTATTGACACTGTAAGATAAATTATGTATAATTGCGAACATGGGTATCCCTAACATTTGGAGGTCGATCAATATGATTTATATGAGTGGCAATGAATTACGCAATAAATTTTTACAATTTTTTGCTGAAAAAGATCATTTAGTTTTAAAAAGTTATCCATTGATTCCAGAAAATGACCCAACATTACTGTTAGTGGGAGCTGGTATGGCACCATTTAAACCTTTTTTTACGGGAAAAATGAATCCACCCCATCCGCGCATAAGTACAAGCCAGAAATGCGTACGTACTGGAGATATTGAAAATGTTGGTCGTACGGCCCGGCATCATACGTTTTTTGAAATGCTGGGAAACTTCTCCTTTGGTGATTATTTTAAAAGTGAAGCCATAGCCTGGGCTTGGGAGTTTGTCACTGAAAAACTAGAAATGCCAACCGATAAATTGTGGGTGACGATTCATACTAAAGATGATGAAGCATTTGCTATCTGGCATAATGATATTAAAATTCCGGCCGAGCGTATTATTCGAATGGAAGATAATTTCTGGGAAATAGGACCGGGACCTTGCGGCCCCTGTTCGGAAATTTATTTTGATTTAGGAGAAGAACGAGGTTGCGCTAACCCTGAGTGTGCAGTAGGCTGTGACTGTGATCGCTATTTAGAAATATGGAATTTAGTGTTCACTCAGTATGACCGTGATGAAGCTGGCCAATATACTCCTTTGGCGAAAAAAAATATTGATACTGGGGCAGGTCTTGAACGTATCGCGTCTGTATTGCAAAATAAGCCCTCCAACTTTGAGACAGATTTGCTGTTCCCTCTTATTGAGCATGCGGCTGAAGTTGCAAACGTTATATATGGATGCTCGAATAAGATCGATGTTTCCCTTAAGGTTATTGCTGATCATATTCGTAGTATGACCGTAATGATTGCTGATGGTATTTTGCCGTCAAATGAAGGCCGTGGCTACGTTTTGCGCCGTATTTTGCGCCGTGCTGTCAGACATGCTCGGTTGCTGGGAATTGAAAAAATGTTCTTGGTTCCAATGGTTGATGTAGTCATTAACATTTTCGCCCAGCCTTATCCTGATTTAGGGGAAAAACAAGCTTATATAAAAAAAGTAATCCAATTAGAAGAAGAACGTTTTCAGACAACATTGGTGCAAGGTCTAGAATTATTAAATCGGCACATTCAAGGATTACAGGCAACAGGTGTAACAATCCTTGATGGTGCTACTGCCTTCAAGTTATATGATACTTTTGGCTTCCCATGGGAGCTAACGCTCGAAATCATTGAAGAACATGGTATGGAGTTGGATAAACAAGCTTTTGATGTAGCTATGAATCAGCAACGGGCACGGGCACGAGCTGGCCGTCAAGCCAGTGAAGAACAAGTAGTTTTACCCGATTTATCACACTTAAAAGCTGAGGAACTTTGTATTGATGAACAAACTCAAACTGGGAATATTGTGTTATTTTGGAAAAGTGGCATCGTAGTAGATGAAGTGCATGACGGAGAAGATGTCGGTGTTATTTTTGATGTGACTTCTTTTCACGCTGAAGGCGGTGGTCAAGTTGGTGATACTGGTTTTATTGAAGGTCCACTGGGAAAAATGAAAATTACTGTCGTCAAAAAACTATTAAATGGTACAGTGTATCATTTAGGGCATGTTACGGAAGGTTCTTTGAAAGTAAGTGATGTTGCGCGACTTAAGGTTGATATTGGAAGGCGACGGGCGATTGCTCGTAATCATACGGCTACACATTTGTTACACGCTGCTTTGAAAGCCGTCTTAGGCTCTCATGTCAACCAAGCAGGATCTTTTGTTAATCCTGAGAGATTACGCTTTGATTTCTCCCATTTTGCTGGGGTAACAGTGGAAGAATTAGCTGAAGTTGAGAAGTTTGTACAACACAGCATTTTTGAAAATATAACCGTTGGTATTACTGAAAAAACGCAAGATGAGGCGAAAAAAATGGGAGCAATCGCCTTATTTGGTGAGAAATATGGAGAATCCGTCCGTGTCGTAGAGATTGGTGATGTGAGCACTGAGCTTTGTGGCGGTAGCCATATAGGGAATACTGCTGAGATTGGCTTGGTGAAAATTATTAGTGAAGCAGGTATTGGATCTGGCATCAGACGAATTGAGGCCGTAACAGGCGCTGGTGCAATTGAGTATATAAACACAAGGGAAACGTTATTGCAAACAGCTGCTACTACGCTCAAGACACGTCCTGAAGATGTTGTAGTTCGAATCGAAAATATGATCAGTAGAATCAAAGAATTAGAGACTGAGCTGGCTCTTAATAATACAAAGCAAGCTCATATTGAAGTACAGGGATTACTGGCTAATGCCCAATTTGTAAATGATATTCAGGTTGTTGTAGGCCAGGTCAGCAGCGCTGATATGGATGGACTGCGGATGGTGGCTGATATGGTGCGTGATCATTTGAAATGTGGGGTTGTAACTCTGGCTGCTGTTCATGCTGATAAGGTGAATTTTGTTGTTATGGCGACGAAAGAAGCTGTGGGCAAAGGCATACATGCAGGTAATATTGTAAAAGAAGCTGCTAAAATTGCCGGCGGCGGCGGCGGCGGTCGTCCAGATATGGCTCAAGCAGGTGGCAAACTACCTGAAAAAATTAATGAAGCTTTGCAGTTGGCTGTAGAAGTCATAAAACGGCAGGTAAAATAGGCATATCGATAAGGCACTAAAGATTCTATATTGATCATTGCAAGGAAGGTTATAATCTCGTAATTCACATGGGGAAATTCCGACCTTCCTCGTAATGACAGGGAAAAACTTATCAATTATGATACGATCTCGTTGTGTTTAACGTGGCTGTTGCCTTTAGTTTTTAATAATTACTTTGACTATTTTAGAGGAAAAAAGTAGTGAAGGTAGAATATAATAGTATAAAGGTGGAAATAATATAAGGGAGGGGGATGCTCAATGGCTAATATATCTGAAGAAACCATGATGTTTCGCGTAGATAATGAAGAGAATAATGCAGCCATGGTTATTAATGCCGTTTATCAGTCATTAGTGACCAAAGGATATAATCCTATAAATCAGATCGTAGGATATCTTTTATCTGGAGATCCTACATATATTACCAGCCATAATAACGCCCGTGGTTTAATACGAAAATTAGAACGGGATGAACTTCTTGAAGAGTTGGTAAGAGCATATCTCAAAGATAAATAATATGGAATATAGGGTATTAGATCGCACAGCGTTACATGTGCTTTGGGGCGTTTACTGTTGGTCCTTTACAGGCTAAATGCCTTTGTATCAAAGTGCTGACGTTATGCGGGTAGCCTTTGTTGCAGGGGTTAATTTTATATTGTGTGGCTATTGTGGCGTGTATTGGCCAGAATTTTGTATACAGGCCATATAAGTGTCTGTTTTATGAGTGTAGATGGGTGTCTAAAAACAGACGTATCGATGGGATAATTGGAGGATTTATGCGCATACTAGCTCTTGATGTTGGTGAAAAAACGATTGGTGTGGCAGCCAGTGATTTATTATTATTAACTGCGCAAGGTGTCGAAGTGATCCGTCGTACTTCCCTTGAAAAAGATTTGATCAGATTGGGTGAAATTATTACCCAATATGAGGTTGAGACAATTATTGTTGGTTTGCCTAAGAATATGAATGGATCCATTGGGCCTAGAGGTCAATTGATGCAACAATTTGCGAATCATTTACAGGAAGTTTTTCCTCAGACGAAAGTACGTCTATGGGATGAACGTTTATCCACAGTTGCAGCAACGAAAGCACTTATTGCTGCTGATGTGAGTCGAGCAAAAAGAAAAAAAGTGATTGATAAGATGGCTGCTATGTTTATTTTACAGGGTTATCTTGATAGCTTGTCCTGTTAAGAACTTCCTTGACAGGATAAGTTTTCTACGATAAAATTACAGTACACTAAAAGGAAGAGGTGAAATAAATGGCTGATTTTGAGAAAGATGACCTCGAAGAAATGGATGACGAGCTCGTCGTGGTAATGACTGACGAAGAGGGTAATGAATACTATTATCGCGAGGAAATGATTGTACCGGTTGGTGACAAGCAGTATGCAATTTTAATCCCTATTGATGCTGATGAGGATCAATGTGAAGGCGAAGATTGTGAATGCGATGCTGACGGGTGCGGTTGTTCTGAAGGTGAAGTTGATGTATATATTGCTCGCATTGATACTGACGAGAATGGCGAGGAGATATATGTTGATCCTACCGATGAAGAGTTTGAGGAAGTCCGCAAGGCTTATGAAGAACTGATGATAGACGACGAAGACGATGAAGCCGAATAGGCTTCATCTTTTTTTGTATGGCAATGATTTTATCAATGATTTAGCGAGTTGGCGCAAGCCTAGTATTATTTTATCTTTTTGTGTATAATATAGTCGTTACCTATAAAAGATATAGGTACATAGAATTGAGGTGATCATAAATGTTGAAAAAATTAATGAAATTTAAATTGCAAATTATTTTGGTATTCAGTCTTATTTGTTTGGCAAGCGTTATATGTGGATTAACACAAAGTACAGCCCCTGTCACTGGTGAAAATTTTGTAATTCTAGTAAAACCGGGGATGGTGGCTAATGATATTGGAGATTTATTGTATCAACAAGGTGCAATAAAAAGCATATTGTTATTTCGGATTATTTCTAAAGCCCAAGGAATGGAGAACTCGTTACAACCTGGTGAATATGTTTTTAGTAAAAATATGACAGTGCAGCAAATTGTGGCTATGCTGGCAAGGGGGGAAACTTCTTACCAGCAGATTACCATACCAGAAGGATATACTGTGGAACAAATTGCTAAATTATTACAGGAGAAACAGCTGGGCAATGCTGGAATTTTTAAGAAAGCAGCGCAAAGTTCTGTTCCGTATCCGTATATGACCAATAATAATTCTAATGTGATATATAAGGCTGAGGGATATATGTTTCCTAATACTTATCGAATTACGAAAGGAAATACGGAAGAACAAATTTTAGGTATGATGACAATGCAATTTGATAAACAGTTTACAGAAAGTATGCGAGCGAGAGCCACTGAAATTGGATTATCAATTAAAGATGTCATTATTTTAGCATCATTGGTGGAAAAGGAAGCCCAGTTGCCAAGTGATCGCCCAATCATTGCCGGAGTCTTTCTCAATCGCCTACAGCAGAAGATGCCAATGCAATCTTGTGCTACGATTCAGTATATTTTAGGCTATCCTAAACCAGAGCTGACTGTACAGGACACTGAAATTTCATCCCCATATAACACTTATCAGCATATGGGATTGCCACCTGGACCTATTGCCAATCCAGGTATAGCAGCGATCAATGCAGTTTTATATTCCCAGAAAACGGATTACGTATATTTTGTAGCTGACAAGCAAGGGGCACACCATTTTAGCAAAACCTATGAAGAACATCTTATAGCAATAGAGCAGGTGAGTAAATAATATGAATGATATGTTAGATTTATTTAAAGAAATAGAAGAATATGCTGATGAAAATAATATTCCTATTATTAATAAAGTGAGTAGCTTATTACTCATAGAGACTGTTAAAAGCAAAGCACCTAAGTCTATCCTGGAAATAGGTACCGCAGTCGGATATTCTGCATTATTAATGGCGAGTTACATGCCCAAGGATGGTAAAATTATTACCATTGAGCAAGATGCTAATCGTATTGATACTGCTTATAATTTTATTACCAGAGCGGGTAGGATTGAACAAATACAGCTCTTAGATGGAGATGCTAGCGAGATCTTATTGCAACTTGAGGGTACATTTGACATGGTATTTATTGATGCTGCAAAAGGTCAATATTTGGATTATTTACAAAAAATAATGGATAAGCTGGTCATCGGTGCCGTAGTTATAGCTGATAATGTATTGTTTCGGGGTATGGTTATGAGTGAAGAACCACCGTTAAAGCGCTATCGGACGATTGTTAAGCGTTTACGAGAATATTTGGATTTTGTTAACCATGATCCGCGTTTTTCTACGACCATTCATTCTGAAGGTGATGGTGTAGCTATCTCTTATTATCGAGGAGCGAATAAATAGTGAAAAAACCTGAACTTTTAGCGCCTGCGGGTAATCTTGAAAAACTTAAGATGGCCCTGCTTTATGGTGCAGACGCAGTATATATGGGTGGTAAGGCTTTTGGGCTGAGAGCTTTTAGTGATAATTTTAATGATGAAGAGCTAAAAGAAGGCATAGACTTCGCCCATAGTTTGCAAAAAAAAGCCTATGTAACGGTAAATATATTTCCCCATAATGAGGATTTATTAGCATTGCCGGATTATATTAAATATTTATATGATAACCATGTTGATGCAGTCATTGTTGCAGATCTTGGAGTTTATCGCATTGCGCGCGAGGTAGCACCAAAGCTACCTATACATATTAGTACGCAAGCCAATAATACCAATTGGTCCTCAGTGCTTTGTTGGCAGGAGCTGGGCGTACGCCGCGTGGTATTGGCGAGAGAACTTTCATTGGAAGAAATTGGTCAAATTCGGGATAAAGTAGATATTGAATTGGAAGCTTTCGTCCATGGAGCCATGTGTATATCTTATTCGGGACGCTGTTTGATGAGTAATTATTTTACTCATCGTGATGCCAATCGTGGTCAATGTGCTCAGTCTTGTCGCTGGAAGTTTCATGTTGTCGAAGAAAAACGTCCGGGAGAATATTTTCCCGTAATGGAAGATGAGCGCGGGACATATATTTTTAATTCAAAAGACTTATGCTTATTGCCCCATATTCCTGTATTAATACAAAGTGGCTTAAATAGTTTTAAAATTGAGGGCCGTATGAAAAGTGTGCATTATGTGGCCACTGTTATTAAGGTGTATCGGGATGCAATTGATGTATATATGGCTGATCCAGAAAAATTCAGTATTAGAACAGAGTGGTTAGAAGAATTGCAGAAGATTTCCCATCGTGCTTATACGACAGGATTTTACTTTAATAAAACAACAGAACAAGATCAAATTTATGCATCCTCTTCTTATGATCAAACACATGACTTTATTGGTTTAGTGAAAGATTATGATGTCAGTACGAGGCTGGCCGTTGTTGAACAGCGTAATAATATGAAGGTTGGTCAACAGATTGAAATTATGCAGCCACAGCAATCTAATTTTGGTCAAGAGATTACGGAAATGTTTGACATGGACGGTAATTCTATCAGTGTTGCGCCCCATCCACAACAACTTGTGTTAATGCGTATGAGTCAACCTGTCAGGGAATTTGCTATGTTACGTCGACAGGTAAAAGATTATGTGTGAAGAAATTCTAATTAAGATTGATATGAAACATATTAATTATATAAACAGAATTATGGAGGGGTATGAGTATTTAGGGGTAGTTACAACTGTGAAAAATATGGACAATGTATTGCGCATTCGAGTTACACCGGATACATATCGTGAAGTGCAGGAAATTTTAGCAAATCTGCCATTAGAATTTGAGTATGTAAAACTAAAATAATTTTACAAGAAAATGCCATACTATCAATGAGGTGATAGTATGGCATTTCGTAGTTCCCGAATTTATAATATAGTGGTTTTTTTTATTATAATAAGTAGTCTTTTGATGATGCGGTTATTTTATTTGCAAATTATTGAAAATACGGACTTGGTAAGACAGAGTTTGAGTATGCGCATGCAGGAAGTGCTTATGGAAGTTCCTAGAGGTGAGATTGTTGATCGTAATGGACTTCCACTGACAAATACAGGACAGTATCTTACAATTGTTATTTTTCCAGTACAAATTAAAAATGTACACATGGTAGCAACTCAATTAGCACAATTAACTGGGGTATCAGCGGGGGTCATTTTATCTCAACTAACTGCTAATAATCAACCGTTTAAAATAAAGATGAAGATTGATGCTGTTACCGGACAAAAAATAAATATGTTAAAGATACCAGGGGTTATGGCTGTATCAGAAAGATCTAGATATGGTTATAGCTCCATAGCGGCCCATGTAACAGGTTATATTAATAGTGCAGATAATGAGGGAGTTAGTGGCATCGAAGCCATGTATGATGATGTACTACGGGGGAATCAGCCAGAATATGCCACTGTACTAGTTGATGCCACCCAACAGGTCATCCCTGGTTTAGGGTATAAACGTTTGCGGCTCGCGGGAGGTTCAGCAGCGAGTAATGTTGTGTTGACATTGGATCTTGGTATTCAAAAAAATATAGAACGCCTTATGGATGAACATTCTATAACTGGGGCCGTAGTGGTATTACGCCCCAGTACAGGCGAAATTTTGGCAATGGCTTCACGTCCCAATTTTGATGCTAATCATCTGAGTGATTATCTAACACAAAGTACAGCACCACTACTCAATAGGGCGGTATCAGCTTATCAACCTGGATCGGTATTTAAGCTTGTAACAGCAGCAGCGGCTTTAGAGAGTGGCATAATACAGCCAGAGGATGTATTTTATGATCCTGGATATATTGAGGTTAATAATTTGCGCTTTAGGGGTTGGGATTATGATAAGGGTGGGCGTGGCCAGCTGACATTTACAGAAGCGCTGGCTTATTCAAGCAATCCTGTTTTTATCGAAGTTGGCTTAAAATTAGGTGCAGAGAAATTACTTACCTTTGCGCAAAAATTAGGTTTTGGGCATAAGAGTAATTTGAATTTTAGTGGTGAAGTAGCTGGTAACTTGCCAACCCTTGATACTATTTCTTCAGGTGAACTTGCGAATTTTGCGATTGGGCAAGGGGAATTTGAGGCTACACCCTTACAAGTAGCCTCGCTAGTTGGGACAATTGCTAATGATGGTATTAAAGTTGATCCATATCTAGTGAGTAAACTGACTAATTCTGAAGGTACCGTTGTTAAAAATTATAGGGCATCTTCGGGCACTCGGATTTTATCAAAAAAAACAGCGAGGCAAATGCAGGAAATGATGACTGCTGTTACTCGCTTTGGCACAGGGCAGACTGCTTATGTTGAAGGGATGGGTTCAGCAGGTAAAACTGGATCGGCAGAAACAGGGCGAACGAATTCAAAAGGGCAAGGTATTAGTCATGCATGGTTTGCCGGTTATGGACCGCTTAAAAATCCTCAATATGCCATCGTGGTTTTTGTTGAGGATGGTATGTCTGGTGGAGATGTAGCAGCACCCATATTTGGTGAAATTCTTAGCGGAATATATGAGAGTATTTCCCAAAATACGCCGCCTTAAGACGAAAAGGCTATTTTAAATGTGCAAGATAGACATTTTTCAACAACCATTGCAGAATATTCTAGGCAAAAAAAAATATATATGTTAAAATATAACGACTAATAAATTATTATATTAAGGTTACGGTGTAGTGATCATGAATAAGCCATGTATTTTGGTTATTTATGGACTTAATTTGAATTTATTAGGGAAACGTGAACTTGATCGTTATGAACAAATTGGTAGTATTAGATTTTATAATCTTTTAGCATTGGAGGTAGCTGCTCGTACTGTTGGCAGCGAGGACTGATATGGAAAGAAGAGTAAGAAAGCTTCGTAGATTTATGAGTGAACATGGATTAAGCGGCATCTTAATTACCAAACCAGAAAATAGGCGATATTTTAGTGGCTTTAGCGGTTCAGCAGGAATGCTATTAATTTCTGATAAAGCGCGCAAGTTATTAACTGATTTTCGCTATATTGAACAGGCCACTGCCCAAGCAGAACAGTGTGATATTGTGCGTTATACTGTTAATGCCTATGAAATGTTAACAGAGATGACTGCCGAATTAGGTTTAACTACAATTGGTTTTGAAAGTGATTTTGTTACATATGATATGTATGCTCAATTGTCAGATCATCTCCCAAACTTTAATTTAGTTCCTGTTCAGATCGATGCTTTGCGTATGGTTAAAGATGTGAATGAAGTAACACTAATTACGAAAGCGGTAGAAATAGCCGATCAGGCTTTTTCACATATATTATCATATATAAAACCAGGTATTAGTGAACAGGATGTTGCTCGGCAGCTAGAGTATCATATGGGTAAACTTGGTGCCGAAAAACCTGCATTTGAGACTATCGTGGCTTCAGGTAAGCGTGGAGCATTGCCTCATGGTAGAGCTTCGCAAAAGATAATTGAGCTTGGTGATTTTGTGACGATGGATTTTGGAGCCGTTTATCAGGGGTATCATTCTGATATTACTCGTACGGTATGTGTAGGTACAGCCACTGCTAAGCAACAGGAAATTTATGAAATTGTTTTGGCAGCTCAGTTGGCTGGTGTACAGGCTACTTGTCCAGGTAAAACTGGTAAAGATGTAGATGCTATAGCCCGAAAAATTATTGGGAATGCGGGTTATGGTGAAAATTTTGGTCATGGCTTAGGACATAGCTTGGGTCTTGCTATCCATGAAGAACCAAGACTTTCACCGACGAATACACAGACTATTTTGATGGAAAATATGGTGGTAACAGTCGAACCAGGAATTTATTTGCCTGGGTGGGGTGGAGTACGTATTGAGGATACGGTTTTAGTTAGTGCTGATGGCTGTAAAATATTGACTGCCAGTAGCAAACAGTTGATAGAAATATAGTAGTATTAAATACAATGGTGGAGGTTAAATAATGATTTCATGTGGTGATTTTCGTAATGGTGTGACGATTGAGATTGATAATAATGTTTGGCAAATAATAGATTTCCAACATGTTAAACCAGGTAAAGGTGCTGCTTTTGTGCGTACAAAGATGAAAAATGCACGTACGGGTGCAGTTGTTGAACGCACATTTAACCCTAATGAAAAATTTCCGAAAGCACGTGTTGAGACTTGTCAAATGCAATATTTGTATGAAAATGATGGACAATATAATTTCATGAATAATGAAAATTATGAACAAAGTGAATTGACGGCCGCCCAATTAGGTGACGCTGTAAAATATCTTAAAGAAAATATGGAAATTTCTATTAATTTCTTCCAAGGAACTGTTATTGGCGTTGATCTGCCAGTTGCAGTAGCCCTTGAAGTTATTGAAACAGACCCTGGTATTCGTGGTGATACTGCAACAGGTGGAACTAAGTCAGCAAAAATGGAAACTGGCTGTATCGTACGTGTACCCTTATTCATTAATATTGGTGATATTTTAAGAATTGATACGCGTACTGGAGATTATCTAGAAAGAGCATAACTAACGAAATGCTGTATCCTTACATTGTAAGGGTGCAGCATTTTTTTTATTTTTCATGTATAGATATGTAAAAAACTAGCCAAAATAAGCCATAGTACAGTTAAAAAAATGCGAATTAACTGTTCAGCTCTTGGGCACTATAATAATAGTCCAGTAAAAATAGTTAGTGAGGGGGTTTATGTATCTATGGCAAAGATTAAAGAACGCGTAGCTTATTTGCAAGGCTTAACTCAAGGACTTAATGTAAGTTCTAGCTCAGCTGAAGGTAAAGTATTAGTAAGTATAATCGATGTGCTTGATGAGATGGCTGAAGAATTTACTAATATGCAGATGGCGCAAGAGGATTTGGGGACTTTTGTCGAAAGTATTGATGAGGACTTAACTGATTTAGAAGAAGAAGTCTATGAAGATGTTGAGGATGAAAACTTCGTGGAAGTAGAATGTCCCTCTTGTCGTGAAACGGTTAGTTTTGCATCAGATATATTAGAAGATGATGATGATGTAGAAGTTTCATGTCCTCATTGTGGTGAAATCGTATTTGACAGTTGTTTAGACATTACTGATATGGATATGAATGATCAACATATTGATTATAATCTTAGAGATGGTATTCACCCAGGAATTTAGTGAAAAATAGCAATGGTTCAAAAATCCCGGTTAACCGGGATTTTTTTTTTTGCTTTTGGAATATATATTTTTTTATTCCATATCTATATATAGAAAGGATGGAAAAATAATGTTTAATATCCAAAAAAAAGAAATTGAGAATATATTAGAAAAATATATTTTTCCGGTATTACCCCCTCATTTAGTGACTATAATCAGTGCCGTCCCTACTTCTCAGTTAGCATATTTAATAGAAATTAGACTTAGGGTAAATAGACCCTTATTACTGGTTTTAGGATCTGTAGATATCATGCTGAACTCGGTGGGGGATATTGTTAATAATCTAGATGGGGCATATTTATGTACGCGGGAAGATATCAACAAAATATTACAGGCCATTAGTAAAAATTCACTGTATGCTTTTGAACAAGAATTAAAAATGGGTTTTTTGACCATACATGGTGGACATAGAGTTGGTTTAGCTGGACAGGCAATTGTTGATGGCGGAGAAATTAAAGCCCTGAAAAACATTAGTTCCCTCAATATTCGTATGGCTAGGGAAATAAAGGGCTGCGGGGATACAATTATACCATACATGATTACTGGGGGAAAAAGGATATTAAGTACACTAGTGATTTCTCCGCCTTGTTGTGGCAAGACAACCCTATTACGTGACTTAATAAGGCAAATTAGTATAGGAAATAATGAGTTTAGGGGACAACAAGTGGGAGTAGTTGATGAACGTTCAGAAGTTGCAGCTTGTAAAAATGGCATACCTACAGTAGACCTTGGTCCTCGGACAGATGTACTTGATGGTTGTCCGAAAGCCAGTGGTATGCTGATGTTAATTAGGTCCATGTCACCAGCGGTAGTTGCAACGGATGAATTGGGACGGGCAGAAGATGTATGTGCTGTATGTGAGGCCTTAAATGCTGGTGTTAGTATATTAGCGACTGTCCATGGTCGAGATATTAATGAGGTACTGCAACGCCCTCATGTGGGAGAGTTAATACTACACAAGTATTTTGAGCGTTATATTATACTCAGTGATCAGCCAAAGATGGGCACAATCGAAAAAATTATTGATAAAGAATATAAAATTTTATGGGAAAAGGGGTAAAGTAATGTGGCTGAAATTGACAGGTGGGATATTAGTCTTGTTAGTATGTTCATGGATAGGTTTTCGATTAGCAGCCCGTTGTAGTGGACGACCACAACATATTAGGCAAATTATCAGCTGCTTGGGATCGCTAAAGTCTTATATTACATATGCCTCGATGCCTCTGCATGAAGCTTTAATTCAGTGTACCCACGGTACATCAGGACCAGTGGCTGATCTTTTTCAGCATACCGCTACGTTACTAGAAAAAAATTGTAGTCTATCCCCTCAACAAGCAATGAGTATCGTATTAGGTGATATGCATGGACGGCTAATGATTAAGGAACCGGAATTGGAAATAGTAAATATATTAGGTGCCAATTTGGGGATTATGAATCGGCAAGAACAAGGTAATTATTTGTCGATGATTATTGAACAATTAGAAAATATTCAGGTTGAAGCCGCACGGTTACGTGATTTGAATACCAAAATGTATCGATATTTAGGTATTTGTGGGGGGCTGGCTATCGTAATTTTATTGGTGTAATGCTTTTGAAATTCTATATTGCCAAAGAGGTGCTTGGCGGAGGAGGGTGGAAATGGGGCTGGATATATTATTCAAGATTGCTGGTGTTGGAATATTAGTTTCAGTTTTTCATACTGCACTAAAACAGGCTGGCAAGGAAGATATGGCACATTTGTGTACTCTAGCTGGATTTACCATAGTACTACTATGGGTTGTCCAATTGCTCGGACGGTTGTTCAATACGGTGCAGGATGTTTTCAAGTTATTCTAAGGGGTGCGCAACATGGAGATTATTCAGATTATCGGTCTGGGATTTGTAGTGACTTTACTTATTTTAATCATTAAACAACAGCGTCCAGAAATTGCTGTACAGCTCAGTCTGGCCTTAGCAACAATCATTTTTTTGATGGTACTAAGCAAAATTAATGTTGTATTAAATTTATTTCGTGATATGGCAGCCAAGGCTAATATCAGTTCATTGTATCTCAATACGATTTTAAAAATTATTGGTATTGCATATGTTACTGAATTTGGCGCACAAGTTTGTCGGGATGCTGGGGAAGGAGCGGTAGCGGGCAAGATAGAGTTTGCTGGTAAAGTGCTAGTGATGGTTATGGCCATCCCGATTATCGCTTTGGTACTTGATACGATTGTGAGATTGATCCCATGAGGTGGAAAACGAATGAGAATATTGATGATAGTATTACTTATATTGCTCTTAAATACCTTAAACGTATCAGGTAATTCATTTGATAATGTTGATATTGAAAAGCATATATTGGAAACCATATCTACTGAGAATATTAACCAATTTATTTATAAGATCAATCTGGAACTAAATGAAGAGATTCCATTATTAAGTAGCTCAGGAATTAAAGAAATTGCTACAAAAGGTTTAAGCTTAAATTGGCAAAATATATGGCAAATAGTGACGGATAGTTTATTTAAGGAAGTGGCGGCGAACACGCATTTAATGGGTAAGTTATTATTTCTAGCTGTCTTATGTGCAATGTTACAAAATTTACAGAATTCATTTGAACAATCAGGCATTTCATTACTCGCATATAGTGTTTGCTTTATTTTTATGGCAGTAATTGCTCTTACAGCATTTTATAACGCAGTATCCTTAGCCACCCAGACGGTGGGGTATATGGTAGGGTTTATGGAAGCGTTATTGCCTCTTTTAATTTCGCTGTTAGCGGGTGTGGGTGCATTAACATCAGCAACTTTATTTACCCCATTAATGTTGTTTATTATCAGTAGTGTCAGCGTTATCATAAAAGATGTGGTCTTACCGCTTTTACTTTTAACAGCGACTCTTGATTGTTTAAATTATTTATCAGATAAGTATCGCTTAAGTAATTTAGCCACTCTATTAAAACAGGCCGGAATGATGATTCTTGGACTTCTTATGGTCGTGTTTATAGGGATTATTACCATTCAAGGAGCGGCAGGCAGTGTTGCTGACGGGTTAACTCTTAGGACGGCTAAGTTTGCGACAGCCACGTTTATTCCCGTTGTTGGTAAAGTTCTCGCTGATACGGTGGAATTAGTAATGGGCGCATCCTTGTTAATAAAAAATGCGGTGGGCATTTTTGGTGTTATCGTAGTTTTTATGATTTGTTTATTTCCCCTCATCAAACTATTATCTCTTATTGTGGTTATAAAAATTTCTGGTGCCTTAGTACAACCTATGGGTGATGAGAAAATGGCTAAATGCCTTGATTCCATAGCTAATAATTTATTATTAGTTTTCGGTTCGGTAATTGTTGTGGCCTTAATGTTTTTTTTGTCAATTACAATGATTGTTGCTGTCGGTAGCGCAGCGATGATGTTAAGGTAGGTGTTTGTGCTGATCACTATATTTACGGGCTGGGTTAAATATATTATCTTTGTTGTTCTATTTGCTTCATTTTTAGAACTTTTATTGCCGAGTAGTAGCATGCAACGATTTGTAAGGGTCATTATGGGCCTGTTTATCATGCTCGCAATTTTAAATCCAGTAATTGATGTGTTGCAGAACCATTTAACGCCAAGTCAAGTGCCGGTCCTTAGCACCAACTCAGCCAACTCAATAGTTATACTCAATAATGCTAAGAATGTGGCCCTCCACCGTGAGCAGTTGTCAGCTGAAATATATAAAAAAGAGTTAGCTCAACAAATGCAAGTGATGATCACGGCCCTCGATGGCGTGGCTGATGCTAAAGTAGTCATCAATACCAATCACAGTCCCAATACATTGAGTAATATGATTGACAGTGTCGTGGTTTATGTTACACCAGGTAATGCTTCTACCAAAAATAAGATAGCCAAAGTATCAATTGGCCAGCAACCTAATGAAGGAGCGGAATTGAATGTAGATCTGGAAAATAAAATTAAAAAGCTTATCCTAGAACTTTATCAATTACCTAAAGAAATAATCGAAATAAAAAGATTGCATTCATGAAGGGGATGAATTGCCATATGACTGGTTTAGATGCAATGATAGCTGGGGTGAAAAAAATGTGGCCCGAGCAATTACTAAAAGATGGCGTTATCAATACTAAGCTAATTTGGTTAGGTATTATAGGTGTTATATTGTTATTGGCAGGCGGAGTCCTAGATAATTTATCAACAAAGCCCAGGGCGGAGGTTGCTCCGGAAGTAATTAAAAGTGTTTTGCCCGTGAATAGTAGCTATGAAGAAGTGTTAGAAGCAAAACTTACCAATATATTAGCAAAGGTGAAAGGCGCGGGCGCTGTGACTGTTAATATTACATTGGAAAATAGTATTACTCAAGAACATGCTAAGAATATAGTCAAAGAGAGTAAGATTATACAAGAAAAAGATACCTCAGGAGGCATTCGTACTACCACTGAAACCAAAGAGAGTGAGCAAATTTTGATGGGTAAAGAAAACGGGGCTGACCGTCCGGTGATTGCGCGGGAGATAAAACCAAGTATTAAAGGTGTATTAGTGACTGCGGAAGGTGCCTATGATTCTACGGTGAAGGCTAATTTGACCAAAGCCATTGAAGCAGGCTTGGGTATACCTCCCTATAAGATTACTGTATTAGCCCAAGGAAAGTGAGGTGTATGATATGAAAATAGTAATTTGGCGTAAAATAAATAAAAATATTGTGATGCTAGCGGTTTTGTTGATTGTTGTAGCACTGATAGTAGGACTCTTAGATCGGAACTATTTATTACAAGCTAGAGTTGATCGATCGACTGCGATGCAAGTCATTAAGAATGTTGCTGTCGAGCAAGTAATACCTGTGAGTACTCCAGACTTCTTTACTGAATATCGGCTAGAACGTGATAAAATTCGTAGTGAACGTTCTGATTTATTGCGTGAAAGCATTAAAATCTCGAAAAATGATGAATCTAGAATTCGTGCCCAAGATATAGTCTTAAAAATGATTACGGAAAAACAAAAAGAAGCAGAAATGGAAAGTTTAATAAGAGCCCGAGGTTTTGCGGACGCCTTAGTCTTTATTAGAGAAAATTCAGTCAGTGCAATTATTAAAACCAGCTCTTTATCACGAGAAGAAGTCGTCCAGATCGCTGATGTAATTAGCCGGGTATCGGGTGTAAAAGTCGAAGATATATCAATTAGTGCCAAACCATAAGTAAGTCTTTAACTTTCTGTGGTTCATAGGATAAGCTAGCATTGCTTATAGAATCAGAAGACATGTTTTTTACGAACCACAGAGGCGCAGAGGATGCGGAGGGGATATAATAATAATCTCTTCTCTGTGTTCTCTGCGCCTCTGCGGTTCAATCGGACACGCTAGTTTTCTTGCTGTGTTACAGTCATAGGGATGAAGTGCGAGCAAGCAATCCCAAACTTGGTCAGGCTTGCGACCCTATGCTTGCAATGACAAAAAAAAGGACTCGTTAGCGTTTTTCTTATCATTATTTGTAAATATGGAAAAGCTTTGTTATAATAAGAAGTAATATAATAGTAAGTTTGTAAATATATTTTTTATAAAAAGTATCTTGATTGGAGGGCTGCGAGTGGAAAAGCGAGAGCGTATTGAAAAAATGGAAAATAATGATGTTGGCTCTATTCGGATTGCTGACGAAGTTGTTGGAATTATTGCCGGTATGGCTGCTACCGAGGTTCCTGGTGTGGCCGGAATGAGCGCAGGTTTAGTCGGTGGTATTGCTGAAATGCTTGGGAAGAAGAATTTAGCAAAAGGTGTTAAAGTAGAGGTTGGTGAGCGTGAAGCTGCAATAGATTTATATATCATTGTCGAATATGGTGTACGTATACCAGATATTGCACTCCGGGTTCAGGAAAGTGTGAAGCGGGGTATTGAGTCCATGACGGGTCTGGATGTTGTAGAAGTAAATGTTCATATTCAAGGTGTTGGTTTCAACCAGGAAAGTAAAATTGAGGATATTCGTGTGCGCTAAAAGTTAGATTGCTTCTGCTCTAATAGTATCCTTGAAAGGAGTTATATATGGGAATTATTGATCGCATTATTTTATCTATTTACACATTATTCTTGGCATTTTTTTCAATGGGCGTAATTTTACTTTCACTACGCCTTATCTCTTTAGAGTTGATTTGGACAGGTATTTCACACATCAGCGGACAATGGGAAGCTGGTTTGGTAGGAACGGTGTTTTTATTGATAAGTATTCGTTTATTGTTAGCAGGGATGCGTACTCGTCTGGTAAAGGATACAATTGTTCATCATAATGATATGGGCGATATACATATTTCACTGGATGCTATAAAAAATCTGGTTGAGAAAACAGCACGACATACACGCGGGGTGCGGGACGTGAAAGCGCGTATCCAACGTGATGGAGAAGGGATAAAAGTATCTATTAAGGCAGTTGTTAGTCCAGAAGTTCATGTGCCGAGCGTTTCAGCAGAACTGCAACAACGGATCCATGAATATATTAAAAATACGGTTGGTGTGGAACTAACTGATGTAGGAATTTTTGTGGAAAATATCTCAAATGACTTTAAAGTAAAACAACGTGTCGAGTAAAAGGGGTGGTCCTATGAATAATATATTGCTAACACAAATATGGGAGAGTCATAGTGGTAAAATAGCTGGCATGGTCATTGGAATGTTGTTTGGAATATTTATTCTTATGTTTGGTTTTTTTCATACCATGTTTGTAATGTTATGCATGATATCTGGTTATATTGTTGGTAAGCGAATTGATGAGAAAGAAGATATTAT
>Ga0209123_1001490_pt1 | contig 22994 bp, 19 predicted proteins | sample BarGraIncu00431A_FD_184500 | JGI IMG/M metagenome (GOLD analysis project Ga0209123, IMG submission 184500) | Arctic peat soil microbial communities from Barrow, Alaska, USA - Barrow Graham LP Incubations 004-31A (SPAdes) (version 2) | ecosystem: Environmental > Terrestrial > Soil > Wetlands >...
TGCGACGGACCGAACTCGGTACGCCTCGACGACCTGCCGGCACTGCTGAAGAAGCTGAAAGCCATTGACGCCATTGTGAAATAAATAGAAACTGTTCTACGTTCTACGTTCTACGTTCTACGTTCTAGTACGCAGTCCAGCTTAATCTGTCGGCCATTAAGGAAATGCACGGACAACATTGTCCGCACTTGACCAAGCTGTAGAGACGCATTGCATGCGTCTCCTGCACCCGATCATACTTAATTCAACGAGACGGTGACAGCGCTGAGACGCATGCAATGCGTCTCTACCTGATGATGCTCGTAGCCGCAAATTGATGACACAAATGTTGCGTTTCACGAAGAACCCGTTCAACGCAACCTACATAAATTTATAAATAGAGTAAGGAGTTGTCCTTGATCTTAGCTGAAGCAAAACGGGTGGTACGGGTGGAAGCCGAGGCGCTGATGAACCTCGAAGCCTCCCTTAACGGGGATTTTACACGCGCCGTAGAGATGATCCTCGCGGGCAAAGGCCGGGTGGTCGTCACGGGTATGGGCAAGTCGGGCCTGATCGGCCAGAAGATCGCCTCCACCATGGCCTCGACCGGCACGCCCGCCTTCTTCCTGCATCCCGCCGAAGGGATCCACGGCGACCTCGGCATGATCATGCGCGGGGACGTGGTGATCGCCATCTCCAACTCCGGTGAAACGGACGAGGTGCTGCGCATCCTCCCGATCGTCAAAAGGCTCGGCGCCACGCTGATCGCCATGGCCGGCAATCCGACCTCGACGCTGGCCAAAAGCGGCGACGTCTTTCTCGACATCTCGGTGAAAGAGGAGGCCTGCCCGCTCGGCCTGGCACCTACCGCCTCCACGACCGTGACGCTCGCCATGGGCGACGCGCTTGCGGTGGCGCTCCTGGTATGCCGCGGCTTCAAGGCCGAGGACTTCGCCATGTTCCACCCCGGCGGGACCCTGGGTCGCCGGCTCCTTTTAAAGGTCGAGGACATCATGCACGACGGCGAGTCGCTGCCGCTGGTCGACTCGGCCACCCTGATGCGGGAGGCGCTCTTCACCATCACCTCCAAGGGGCTAGGGATCACCGGTGTGACCGACCCCGACGGCGCGCTGATCGGCGTCATCACCGACGGCGACCTGCGGCGCGCGCTGGGGCGCGGGCTCGACATCATCAACCTGCCGGCCTCCGCCCTCATGAAGGGTACGCCGAAGCGGATCTGCCGGGACGAGCTGGCCGCGCGTGCGCTGCAGCAGATGGAGCAGTTCTCCATCACCTCGCTCTTCGTGTTCAGCGACGCCACCTCGCCCACTCCGGTCGGCGTGGTCCATCTGCACGACCTGCTGAAGGCCGGCATCGCGTAGGACTGGCACATCTCAGAAGAGGGCACCCGCAAGGGGTGCCCCTACAAAAGTCGTACCTGTAGGGATACCAAAGAGGAGCTACTTGTAGGGATACCCCTTGCGGGTATCCTTGCTATGTCCTCTTAACTTAACGGGAAAGGGGACGTCGGGACACTCGGTCCTGCCTTCCCGATAAACGGACGGCTGGCACTTTTTTGAAGTTCTGGAGGAGCGGCGTTCAGGCCGCTCTTTCTGGTCCTGGAGTTGAGGCGTTTGTTTTTGAATTCATGCGGCTAGGACCGCTTAGGGAGCTTGGACCATGGACGAGAGACTGAAAAAGATCAAACTGCTGATTCTCGATGTAGACGGAGTCATGACCGACGGCCGCATCATCTTTGACTCTAATGGCATTGAGAGCAAGTTTTTCAACGTGAAGGACGGCCACGGCATCAAGATGCTGCAGCGCGCCGGGGTCGAGGTCGGCATCATCTCGGGGCGCGAGTCGCAGGTGGTCGCCAATCGTGCCGCCGAACTCGGCATCGTCCAGGTGTATCAGAAGTCGCTGGACAAGCTGGTTCCCTACCGACAGATGCTGGAGGCGACCGGCCTTTGCGATGAACAGGTCGCTTTTATGGGGGACGACGTCATCGACATCCCGCTCCTCAAACGAGTCGGTTTCGCAGCCGCTCCCGCAGACGCGGTCGCGGAGGTGCTCCCCTTCGCCCATTTCGTCGCCAAGAACCGCGGCGGCTGGGGGGCGGTCCGGGAGTTGTGCGACATGATCCTGAAAGGGCAGGGTGTCTGGGAAACCGTCACCTCGCGCTACTTCCTTTAGCGCAACTCCGGTGTGGGTTTCCCGTACTGAGCGAACTGGATTGGGTGCCAGGGTACCAGGGTACCAATGTACCAAGGGACAATCCGGCAACCGCTGCGCACACATCCTCGACGTTAATAAAAAAGGGCTTCCGGAATCGGCGGCCCTTTTCATTTTGCCTTCCAACTGACATAGTCGCCTGCCGTGGCAGGATTTATCTCTGGAGCTGCTGGACTTGCTGGGGCTTGACTGGCTGATTCGGCGCTGGTTTCAGCCACGCCGGCTCTGAAATCATCGGATAGCGGAGGTTCCGGTTCGGCGTTGCCAGCTTGCGGTCGCCCCGTCCGGGTGATGGTTGTCAGGTCTGAATTTTCCGTGTGAAAATCTTTACTTTTAAAGGGTTGCATGCTATAGGTAAGCGCTCGCACGCTCACGGGGCCATTTGCTGGAGGTCCTGTTGCTGCAACTGTTACATCGACTGCTCCATTACATACTGTAGGGGAATCATCTGGTATGAAGAGAATCCTGTTTCCGCTTATCGCAATCATCCTGTTTTCGATCTCCACCTCCTTTGCTGTAACGTCCGTTCAAATTACCGAGGACCCGTCTGCTCCTGAAGAGTTGCTTCCCTTCTCTTCTCTCGCCGCGCCCGGATCCCCCGCGCTGGTGCCGACCGGCAAAGCCCCCGCGGTTGCCGATCAGGGGACTCAGACTCCGGTGACTCCTTTGCAGGGCGTCGAACGTTTACCGCAGGGGTCCGCGTTGCAGCAGACCCCGCAGATGCAGCAGGTTCAGCAGGGGCAAGCGCAAGGGCAGGGGCAATCCAACAATTCCTTGCAGGATGATTTCTCGACGCAGGACACCGGCACCTTTCGGGACAATTCCGACAACCGGAGCAAAACGGATGCCCAATCCTTTGGCTCGGATGTGCAACAGGGCAATGTGTTATCCAGCCAGACTCGGTATGAAAGTGAAACCCAGAGGTCTCCTGCCGGAAGCCAGCGAAGCGCCAAGGCTCCCGAGCCCTCCACTCTTGAGCGTGCCCTGAGCGAAAACCCGGTGTCAGCCGAGACTGTCAAGGCCCAGCCCTACGGCACGGCGGGGATCACCCAGTTCGGCTACAGCTTTTTTCGGCCCGGGTCCGCCAGGTTTGCCCCACAGACCGACGTTCCGGTGGGGCCCGATTACCTGATCGGCGCCGGCGATCGGCTGATCCTTTCCATCTGGGGGAGCATTAACGGCACCTTCAACCTGGAGGTGAACCGAAGCGGGGAGGTGACGCTTCCCAAGGTGGGGGCGGTGAAGGTGGCAGGCCAGAGATTCGACCAGCTTCCCTCCCTGCTGATGGCAACCATCGGTCGCAATTACAAGAATTTCAACCTGAACGTCAATATGGGCAAGCTGCGCTCGATCAAGGTGTACCTGGTGGGCGAGGTGACCTCTCCGGGCGATTACAACCTCAATTCGCTTTCCACGCTGATAAATGCCCTCTCCGCAGCGGGCGGCCCCACCAAAAACGGGAGCCTGCGGAAGGTCCAGATCAACAGGAACGGCAAGCTGATCGAGACCGTCGACCTTTACGACTTTTTCCTGAAGGGCGACAAGGGCAAGGACATCCGCCTGCAGCCGGGCGACACGATTCTCGTGCCTGCCATCGGACCGGTCGCGGGGATTGCCGGCAATGTGAGACGTCCCGCCATTTACGAGCTGAAGGACGAGCGCAGCCTGAAAGATCTCCTCGCGCTCGCCGACGGCATCAACCCCACCGGCTACCTGCAGCGGGTTCAGCTCTACCGGGTGGAGGCGCACGACAAGAAGGTCGTCACCGACTTCAATCTCGACCTAAAGGGCGGGAAAAGCATCGACGAGGTGGCGAGCGGCATTGCCATACAGGACCTCGACCTGGTGAAGGTGCTCCCCATTGACAGCCTGCTGCGCGGTTACGTCCGTCTCACCGGGCACGTGCTGCGCCCGGGTGATTACGCCCTGAAGCCGGGGATGCGGCTGAGCGCCCTCTTGGCGGCGGATGATCTGCTCCCGGAGTACTACCCCTCTGCCGGCCAGTTGATCCGCCTCTACCCGCCCGACCTGCACCCTGAGGTGAGCTTTTTCGACGTGACGCGGGCACTGCACGGGGAGCCCGGATTCGACCTGGAACTGAAGGAATTCGACCGGGTCAAGATCTTCGCGCGCAGGGAGAAGGAGGAGATCCCCTTTGTGAAGGTGGGCGGGGAAGTGCAGAAGCCGGTGCAGACGCGCTACTTCGCGAACATGACGGTGCGCGACCTCGTCATGCAGGGTGGGAACGTCAAGCAGACCGCCTACCTGAAGAATGCCGAGATAACCAGGCTCAAGCGAAGCGGAGATTCGGTCTCCTCCTTCGCCCTGTCGGTCGATCTCGCCAAGGCGCTCCAGGGCGGACCGGAGAATGTCAAGCTGGAGCCGTTTGACGAGCTTACCGTGCGGCGCATCCCGAACTGGGCCGAGGAGACTGAGCGTTACGCCGTACTGCAGGGTGAGTTCGTCTTCCCCGGCACCTATCCCATCTACAAGGGGGAGCACCTGAGCGACGCCGTCGCGCGCGCCGGGGGGTTCTCGGAGCGTGCCTACCTGAAAGGGGCCAAGTTCACCCGTGAAACCGCGCGTCAGCTGCAGCAGCGGCGCATGGACGAGGCACTGGTCAAGGCACAGCTCGACATCGTCTCCCTGCAGACCAAGATGGCTCAGACGGCGTCCTCGGTGGAGGAGGTAGCCAGTTCCAAGGCGACCCTCGAGGGTCTGCTGCAGAGCATCGAGGTGCTCAAGGACCGCAAGGCGGAGGGGCGCATGCTGGTCAAGTTCGACTCGCTGCAGCAGCTGCGCGGAAGCGTCTATGACCTGGAGCTGCAGGGCGGTGACAAGCTGGTAGTCCCGAGCGACCCGGGCGGGGTCAACGTCATCGGCGACGTCTATAACCAGAACACCGTGGTAAGCCAGCATGGCAACGACGTGCGCTGGTACCTGAACCAGGTGGGCGGCCCGACGGGGGATGCGGACCTGAGCGAGGTGTACGTGGTGAAGGTCGACGGCTCTGTCGTCAGCCAGAAAAATTCGGTAAGCTTCCTGTTCTTTAACTCCTTTTGGGGTAAAAAACTCGATTCCGGAGACACCGTTATTGTTCCCCGTCAGTTCGAAAAGACTGCGTGGCTGAGAAACATCAAGGACGTGGTTTCCATTGTCAGTAACGTAGCGCTGACCGCAGGCGTGCTGGTGGCAGCCGGACTCAAATTCTAACAGGCGTTTGACAGCTTGTGGGACGAGTATTGTCATGTCGGAGGTCTAAACCCGGCATCTTTTCATCTTGACCTTTAGAATTTTTAAGGATACGTATGACGGACAAGCTAAACCAAGTGCAAGCGGCTGGAGAACAGGAAATAGATCTGCTGAAACTTATGCAGGTGATTGTGAAACGCAAGAAGCTGATCTTCAAGTTTTGCAGTGTGACAATAGTAGCTGCTGTCCTATACAGTCTGACCCTTCCCAATATTTACTCTGCCACGGCCAAGATACTCCCACCGCAAAAGGATAGCGGCGGCGGACTTTCGGCGTTGCTGGGGCAGGCGGGGGGGCTCGCGGGACTCGCAGGTATGGCGGCTGGTGGCCTTGGAGGCAGCAGCGAGCTCTACCTCGGCATCCTAAAAAGTAGGTCCGTTGGCGACGCCGTCATCAAGAAGCTTGATCTTGTTTCGGTTTACAAGTCGAAAACCCTTGAGGCTGCCAGGAAAGGTCTCGACGGGGCCGTCAAGGTGCAAGCGGGCAAGGACGGGATCATCTCTATTACCACCGAAGATACGGATCCAATGCGTTCCGCCCTATTGGCGAATACCCTTGTAGATGAATTGGGAAAAACCACCGTCAGGCTCAACCTCACTAAGGCGGGGACCGAAAGGGTGTTTCTTGAAAAACGCCTCTCCTTGGTGAAAAGAGATCTGAAGACTGCCGAAGAAGATCTGAAGTCTTATGCCCAGGCCAACAAGATCATCCAGGTCGATTCGCAAGCCAGAGCGTCCATTGAGGGAATTGCCCGCCTCAAGGCGGAGTTGGCTGCCAAAGAGGTGCAACTTGCGGTCCTGAGCAGCAACCAGACTGAGCAGAGCCCCGAGGTTAAGTCTATGCGAACCGGTATCAGCCGAATCCAGGCTGAACTCGGTGCGCTCGCCGGTACCCAGGGCGGTGGCGGAGGAATCCCTGCCATCGGCACCATACCGGAGATAGGACTCGAGTATCTGCGCAAAATGCGGGAACTGAAGACGCAGGAGGCCATATTTGAGCAGCTGACAAAACAGTACGAAATGGCCAAACTGAGCGAGGCAAAGGACTCCTCATCTTTCCAGACCCTTGACGAGGCGGTAGTTCCTGTCAGAAAAAGCTCACCTTCTCGAGCCTTGCTGGTTATCCTGGCAGCCACGACATCATTTTTTGTTTCGATTTTAATCATCTTCGTCCAGGAATATTTTGCCAATTTGCCTGATGCTGACAAACGGACCATGGAAAACATCAGGATGCAGTTATTCATCTTTAAATAGCCGGTTTCCGTACTTCCCAATGCCGCGGACAGGCATTGGTAGCGGGGCTTGGTCAGAGGGAGAGCCATGAAAGTAGTTATTCTCGCCGGTGGGTTCGGTACCCGCATCAGTGAAGAGTCGCACCTAAAGCCCAAGCCGATGATCGAAATCGGGGAACGGCCGATACTCTGGCACATCATGAAGACGTACTCAAGTTACGGCTTCAACGACTTTATCATCTGTCTCGGCTACAAAGGGTACAGTATTAAGGAGTTCTTTGCCCATTACTTCCTGCACGAGTCCGATGTAACTTTTGACTTCAAGAATCACAATGAAAGGGTCATTCATCACCACTCCGCCGAGCCGTGGTCGGTGACCCTGATCAACACGGGTCTGGAGACGATGACCGGTGGACGGGTGAAAAGAATCCAGGAGTACGTCGGCGACGAGACCTTCATGTTGACCTACGGTGATGGCGTTTCCGATGTGAACATACCGGAACTGGTCGAATACCATAAGGAGCACGGCAAGCTTGCCACGGTGACCACGGTGCAGCCTTCGGGGCGCTTTGGCGCGCTGGACCTTGATGAAGGCAACGGGGTGCGCGGTTTCCAGGAGAAGCCCAAGGGCGACGGAGCCTGGATCAATGCCGGCTTTTTCGTACTGGAGCCTAAGATTTTCGACTATATCGACGGCGACGCCACCGTCCTGGAAAAAGAGCCGCTGGAAGGCCTTGCCAACGACGGGGAGCTGGTGGCATTCAAGCACTCCGGCTTCTGGCAGCCGATGGACACCTTGCGCGATAAAAAGCTCATGGAGGACCTTTGGAAGAGCGGCAGCGCCCCCTGGAAAATGTGGTGATAAGCACAACTGAAAATAGGTCGGAACAGATGATTGATACGGATTTTTGGAAGGGCAGGAAGGTATTCATCACCGGGCACACCGGTTTCAAGGGCTCCTGGCTTTGTCTCTGGTTGCACCAGCTCGGCGCCCGGGTGACCGGCTACGCGCTCGATCCGCCCACCAACCCGAGCCTCTTCGAACTGTGCGGGGTAGGGGAGCTGGTCAATTCGGTCATCGCCGATGTCAGGGACGGCGCGAGGCTTGCGGCTGCGCTTGCCGAGGCGGCTCCGGAGATCGTCATTCATATGGCCGCCCAGCCGCTGGTGCGCGACTCGTACAAGATTCCCGTCGAGACCTACGCCATCAACGTGATGGGGACCGTCAACCTGCTGGAAGCGGTGCGCAACTGCCCCAGTGTGAAGGCGGTGGTGAACGTCACCACGGACAAGTGCTACGAGAACAGGGAGTGGGCCTGGGGATACCGGGAAAACGAGCCGATGGGTGGGTATGACCCTTACTCCAACTCCAAGGCCTGCTCGGAGCTGATCAGCGCAGCCTATCGCAGCTCCTTCTTCAACGACAAGGAGTACGCGGTCCACGGCGTGGCGCTGGCCACCGCACGGGCGGGCAACGTCATCGGCGGCGGCGACTGGGCCAGTGACCGCCTGATCCCAGACTGCATCGGCGCCCTCTTGAAGGGGGAAAGCGTTCTGATCAGGAACCCCTACGCCCTCCGGCCCTGGCAGCACGTTCTGGAGCCGCTCTCCGGCTATCTGACCCTGGCCCAGGCCCTTTACCAGGAGGGAACGCGCTATGCCGCGGGCTGGAATTTCGGCCCCGGCGACGACGACGCCAAGCCGGTGGAGTGGATCGTACAGAAGATGTGCGACAAATGGGGCGGCACCGCCTCCTACCGCATCGACGACGGGGAACACCCCCATGAGGCCAATTACCTGAAGCTCGACTGCTCCAAGGCGAGGGCGGAACTCGGATGGCAGCCGCGCTGGAGTCTGGAGACGGCACTGGAAAAGATCATCGCCTGGACCGGCGCTTACCGGGAAAACGGCCCGCTGTGCGAGTTTAGCCTGGCACAGATTCGGGAGTACCAGGAACAATAAGGCAGCTGGTACGTTATTAGCTACATGACACATTTCTGCATGGCAGCAGGTGAAAAGGAGCGGCAGTGAAGGAAAACGACAACCAGGAACAGGGGCTGCGGGAACAGGCGATCAACGCTGCCATCAAATACTACGAGTTCAAACATGTGAACAACATGCCCTTTACCCCGGGTGACCGCGTCCCCTACGGCGGGCGCGTCTTCGACGAGAAGGAAATTGCCGCACTGGTCGACTCATCCCTGGATTTCTGGCTCACCACCGGCCGCTACGCGGAAAGGTTCGAGAGCGAATTTGCCCAGTTTATCGGGGTGCAGCACTGCTCCCTGACCAATTCCGGTTCCTCCGCCAATCTGCTGGCCTTCATGGCGCTGACCTCTCCCAAGCTCGGGGAGCGCCGCATCAAGAAGGGCGACGAGGTCATCACCGTCGCCGCCGGTTTTCCCACCACCGTCGCTCCCATCATCCAGTTCGGTGCGGTGCCGGTCTTTGTGGACGTGAGCCTCCCCACCTACAACATCGATTGTACGCAGCTGGAGCACGCCGTCTCCGAGCGCACCAAGGCGGTCATGGTGGCCCACACCCTTGGTAACCCGTTCGATATCGCCGCGGTCAAGGCCTTTTGCCAGCGCCATAACCTCTGGCTCATCGAGGACAACTGTGACGCCCTGGGTTCCCGTTACCAGTACCGGGGCGCCTGGAAGTACACCGGCACCATCGGCGACCTGGGTACCTCCAGCTTCTATCCCCCCCACCACATGACCATGGGGGAAGGCGGCGCGGTCTACACCGACGACAGCCAACTTAAGCGCCTGGTCGAATCCTTCCGCGACTGGGGGCGCGACTGCTGGTGCCCCTCGGGTAAGGACAACACCTGCGGCAACCGTTTCGGGCAGCAGTTCGGTGAGCTCCCCTTTGGGTACGACCACAAGTATGTCTATTCCCATTTTGGCTACAACCTGAAGGTCACCGACATGCAGGCGGCCATCGGATGCGCCCAGCTCGAGAAGCTTCCCGGCTTCATCGAGTCCCGCAAGGCTAACTGGCGCCTGCTGCGCGACGGGCTGGACGACCTGGGCGCGAGCTTCGTGCTACCGGAAACCACCGAAAATTCCGACCCCTCCTGGTTCGGGTTCCTGCTGACGGTGAAGCCTGAAGCGGGTTTCACCAGGGACAAGATCGTGAACCACCTGGAAAGCAAGGGGATCCAGACCAGGATGCTCTTCGCCGGCAACCTGATCAAGCACCCCTGCTTCGACGAGATGCGCCGCGAAGGGGCTGGTTACCGTACTATCGGAGACCTTGCTACCACCGACCGCATCATGCGCGACACCTTCTGGATCGGCGTCTATCCCGGGATGACTCAGGACATGATCAGCTACATGCTGGACACCCTGAAAGGGTTTTGCCAGAGATGAACATCCTTTTGACTGGTGCCACGGGTTTCCTCGGCAGTAATCTGCTGCCGCGTCTGATAGCTGACGGCCACCAGGTGGTCGTTTTGGTCCGGCCGACCTCTTCGCTGCACCGAATTGCCGCCCTGCTGGACCGGGTCATCGTGCACACCATCGGAGAGACCGGCCTGAACGAGCTGTTCCAGGCCCACAAGATCGAGATCATCATCCATTGTGCCACCAATTATGGCCGCGGCTGCGTCGACTCGGTGGAACTTTTGGATGCCAACCTGATACTGCCGATTCATTTACTGCAGGCCGGTTGTCTTGCCGGGGTGCGCTGTTTCATCAATACGGACACCATTCTCGACAAGGGAGTCAGTGATTACGCGCTTTCCAAAAGCCAGTTCCGGGAGTGGCTGCGCAACTATGGACAGAAGATGGCCTGCATCAATGTGGCCCTGGAGCATTTTTACGGCCCTCTGGATGACCCCACGAAGTTCGTCAGCTACATCGTCAAGCAACTACTCGACGGGGCGGACTGCATCAATTTGACCTTGGGAGAGCAAAAGCGCGACTTCATCTACATCGACGATGTGGTTGCTGCCTTTCTGCTCATTTTAAGGAACTGCCTGTCGTTGCAATCCGGCTACCTCGATTACGAAATAGGGAGCGGGGTGACCATAACTATCCGCGACTTCGTGGAGTTGACAAAGGAAATTGCCGGCAACACCCATACTAAACTCAATTTCGGGGCCATTCCCTACCGCCAAAACGAGGCCATGGAGACTATCGTTGACACTACTGCGATAGGAGCCCTGGGGTGGAGCCCCGGCACCTCCCTCAGGGAAGGACTTTCAAAGATGGTAGCTCAAGAACTGGAGACCAAGACTACATGAAACTACTGATTACTGGCGGCTGCGGATTTCTTGGGAGCAACCTGGCGTGCTACGCTATAGAAAAAGGGATGGAAGTCGTAGTCTTTGACAATCTTTACCGGGAAGGTTCGCTGCATAACCTGGCCTGGTTGAAGGAAAAGGGAGCATTCCGTTTTGTGCACGGCGATATTCGCAACCAAAACGACATCACCAGGCTGATACAGGACTTTCGCCCCGATGCCGTGTTTCACCTGGCCGGCCAAGTTGCGATGACCACCTCGATTGCCAACCCGCGCCTGGATTTTGAAACTAACGTCGTTGGCACTCACAATCTCCTGGAGGCGGTGAGGCTTCATGCACCGCAAGCGGCTGTAGTCTATTCGTCCACCAATAAAGTTTATGGTGATCTTGAGCAGTATGGCTACCGCGAAACCGACAGCCGGTATGAATGCATAGATCGTCCGAACGGATTTGATGAAACCACCCCGCTTGATTTTCACTCTCCCTATGGCTGTTCCAAGGGGGCCGCGGACCAGTACATGCTTGATTATTCCCGCATCTTCGGGCTTAACACGATCGTGTTCCGTCACTCTTCCATGTACGGGGGGCGGCAGTTTGCCAGCTACGACCAAGGGTGGATAGGCTGGTTTTGCCAGCAGGCCGCAGCCATGAAAAATGCGACTCTTAAAGAGCCGTTCACCATCTCCGGCAACGGCAAGCAGGTGCGCGACGTACTGCATGCCGATGACATGGTTACCCTTTATTTTTCCGCCTTGGATCACATCCAGGTGGCACGGGGAAACGCCTTCAATGTTGGCGGCGGCATTGCCAACAGCCTCTCGTTGCTCGACCTGTTCCGGCTGCTGGAAGAATTCGGCGGTGTAAAGCTTACCTATGACAGGCTACCGCCGCGGGAGAGCGACCAGAGGGTTTTCGTGGCGGACATTTCCAAGGCAAAGAATCTCATAGGATGGCAGCCCATGGTCTCTGCCCGTGAAGGGGTGAAGCGCATGCTGGAATGGGTACGCAAGGAATATAATGAACCGTGATGTTTCGAAAGAGAGAACCCATAATTACATTCGTCAGATTAAGGGGTCGGTAGTTTATAAGGGCCTCGCCGTTGTTTTATCTTTTTTTGCAATACCTTTGATGATTCGTTATCTTGGTCAAGAACAATTTGGCGTCTGGTCAACGTTGCTCTCAATTATGTCATGGATTGTCTTTTTTGATTTGGGTTTAGGTAATGGTCTGCGTAATAAGCTTGCCGAGTCAATTGCAAGGAATGAATTCCATGAGGCCTCTCGTTATATATCATCGGCGTATAGCCTGATAGGTCTTATTTCAGCATTGTCATTTACATTGCTGACAATTTCAGCCTTCTTTATTCCGTGGCAAAGAGTATTTAATACCCATACATTGCCAGAACTGACACTGCGTTATACTGTCATTATGGCCGGTTTTTTTGTGTTTGTTAATTTCTGGGTTAGCCTGATAAACCAGGTGCTTAACGCCGTACAAAAAACTTCTGTCGTGGTTTTCGGGCAATTTTTTTCTAATGCCTTATCGCTTTTTTTTGTCTTTATTCTGACGAAAACCACCAATTCGTCCTTGTTTTATATGGCGACTTTATATGGTATTTCACTCATTACGTCCAACGTATTGCTGAGCATATGGTTTTACCGGCAGTCGGGAGAACTCCTCCCCGGTTTTTCTTTAGATAGGCAGCACATCCGACCACTTCTTTCCTTGGGTTTACAGTTTTTCACCATACAGATCGCAGTTCTCCTTATATTCACAACCGATAAAATGCTTATCACACAACTGTTCGGTCCTCAGTATGTTACTCAGTATGACGTTGTCTTTAAACTTTTTAGTATTATAACAATTATTCATTCTCTTGTTAATGCGCCGTTGTGGTCATCCTACACTGATGCCTACCATCGTGGAGATATCACTTGGATTAAAATAATAATGCGAAAACAACTAATGATATTCGTGTCTATAATTTTTGCAGTATTGATTTTAATGCTGGTGACAAAACCAGTCATTTCAATGTGGATTGGCAAAGATATAGAAGTATCTAACGCCCTCGTTATTAGTGTTGGTGCTTTTGTCCTGATTTCAACGTGGAACAATATTTATGCCAGCATCGTAAACGGTACTGGCATGATTAAGCTGCAATTGATTACTTCAATAATGGCAATGGTTATAAATGTACCTTTGGCAATTATTCTTGTAAAGTATTTTGGACTTGGTGTATACGGAGTTGTCTTAGCTACATGTATAAGTCTATTTTTATTTGCTATTGTAGGCCCTGTCCAAGTTTATTTTATTCTCAATAGGATAAGAGTGTCGTGACGAGAAGACTACAAACTGTAAACCCTAAAGTCAGTATTTTAATTCCTACTTTTAACCGAGAGGAACTTATCGGTGAATGCATTCAATCAACGTTGAATCAGACGTTTACAGATTTTGAAATAATCGTGGTAGATAATGCCAGTGTTGATAGAACCTGGCAAATATGCCAAGAATTTGCTGCTTGCGATTGCCGCGTCCACATCTTCCGAAACGAAACTAATATCGGCCCAGTCCGGAACTGGAAACGTTGTATCGACGAAGCGCAAGGGACCTATGGCAAATTACTTTTTTCAGACGACCTTATTGAACCGGATTTTTTAAGAAAAACGGTACCTTTTCTCGCCGAGCAGGACGTCGGTTTCGTCTTCACGTCCGTTGCCATGGGCTGCGATCCCGGGAAAGGGACCGTCAGGTGCGATTTCGCGGATGAAACCCGGATATACGCGGCATCAGCTTTCATAAACGCACAGCTGTTCGGCGGGGATGTTCCAATATCTCCAGGGTGCGCCATCTTTCGCTTGGCAGACCTCAAGAAAAATCTGATGCTGAATATTCCGTCGCCGTCGATAAAGGATTTCCCGGCACACGGAGCTGGCCCTGATCTGTTGCTGTATTTACTTACAGCCAAAACATATGATTCGGTCGCGTACATAAACGAAGCTCTCAGTTTTTTTAGAGAGCACGAAGGCTCGATTTCTGTTTCAGACAAAAACCAATACCTTTGCCGCTGCTACTTGCAGGCGAAAATATGGTTTGCCGAGGGGTATTTCAACAAGCGCATGCTGGATAATTATTACGCCAATACCTGGTATCAATTCAGTTTAAGAGCAGGTCGTTGGGCCAGGCCGTCCGTCTTTTTGTCCGACTATTCTTCGAATTTAAATGTATGTACATTTATGACCATAGTAAAGTTCCTTGCAATGAAACTTATGTCTAAGGCTCGCTCAAACTCAAAGGCACCATAAGCCAATACCCATGCCAAATTTAATTTCTTCTGCCAACCGAATACTGTATTCACTGCCATCCTCCCCGCCTGAAAAATGCGGGTGGCCTTGGACTGTCGAACCCCCGATATTGCCGCCGCTGATGTCGAGTGGTAGTGTTTGGCCAAAGGTAAGCATTATTACGCCGTCATATAATCAGGGACAGTTTATTGAGGAAACAATACGCTCGATCCTGCTACAAGGCTATCCGAACCTGGAATATATAATTATCGATGGCGGCAGCACGGATAATACTTTGGACGTGATAAAGAAGTATGAACCATGGATCAGTTACTGGGTCAGTGAACCTGATAAAGGACAAAGTGATGCTATAAACAAAGGCATTGAAAAATGCACAGGTGAAATATTCAACTGGATTTGTTCCGATGATTTTTTGGAGGCCGATGCACTGCGCACGGTTGCTGAAGATCTAATAAACCCAGGTAAAAACGTTTTCTGTGGTGTAGCCAGATTGTTGTACGGTGATAACTCGAATTATGCCACTACCCCCTTACTCAGTTCAGTCGAGGAAATGATTTTTTCTGCTCAAATCTGTCAACCAGCAACCTTTTTTAAGTTTGATGTAATTGGGAAACTGGGACCCACCAATAGTTTTTTACATTATTGCATGGATGCAGAGTGGTGGGTTAAGTATTTAATTACACATGGCAAACAGGGGGTAGCCCAGAGCGGTGATGTGCTGGTGAACTACAGATACCATGAAGCTTCCAAAACTGTGAGCCAATCCAAATTCTTCGAAGAAGATTTCAGGGCCATAAGGTATTCCGTGCTTAAATCACTTAGGGCACCCGAATTTATCTTGAAGTACTACTCCAATGGTAAAAATCAAGCGTATGGTTTATGGACGGGCATCGAGTCGATTCACGAAAGTGTCAGTAAGAGAAAGCTCCTGTCTTTTTATACCAGAAGGAGCATAAAAGAGTCGTATCTCAGGCGAGAGGCTCTAAGCCTGATCTCGAATCTGATGTATGACGTGTACCTGAAACGTTTTGGATTTATATGCTATGCCAAAGAGGCTTTTGTTCGGTGTCGCTTGAAAATGTCCGGGATGAAAGACCAATGAGAGTCGCATTTTTGGGCCCTTTCATCAATTCATACCTGAAACCTTTTTTGTCGAGCTTGTCAGATGCAGACTTGATCGAATCGCCGGGCATGGGCGGGCACGGACTCGTCGAACTTGTTGAAGAAAGGCTTCTAAGAAAGAAAGAGACTATTGTTATCACACTCGATACCAATCTGAGAACTAACAAGTTGGTTCGCAAGGGAGAATACTGCTCGCTTTACAGCTTACCAAAGCGGAGTAATAATTCACTGCTTGATCTTTTCTCTCATGAGCGAAAATATATTTTAAGTGCCATCGAGGATTCAAAGCCTGATCTTATCCATGCGCACTGGACTTCTGAATATGCACTGGCTGTCTTAAAACTAAATATTCCTACGGTGATTACTTCGCATGATCATCCCAAGGATGTCTTGAAGTATTTAGGCAGACGTTACTACCCGTTATATTTAATATCCAATCACATAATCAAAAAGGCAAAATATATCACGACTGTATCGCCGTATGTCCTGGACTACATTGATAAGCTCCGGAATAAAAAAGATGGCGTCGTTATTGGTAATCCGTTGGCATCCGAGTTTATCGGAAGTTCTGATTGGGCAAACAGGGACTATAGCTTCAAAGAGCCTGTTATAATGGCTGTTTTGGACTGGAACGAATTGAAAAATCCCAAAAATGCCATTCTTGGTTTCAGCATTTTGCTGGAAGAATTTCCCACAGCCGAATTACACCTCTTCGGGTCCGGGCTGGGCAAAGGCGAGGCCGGTGAGCTCTGGTGCAAGGCAAGCGGCTTGCAGCGGAATCTGCATTTCCACGGCAGGGTACCCAACTCGACCGTCAAGGAACAGATGAAAAAAACAACGATCTTGCTCTACACCTCACGGACCGAGTCTTTTGGCATGGTGGTTGCCGAGGCCATGGCTTTGGGTCTGCCCGTAATTGGAGGACTTGAGTCCGGCGCGGTCCCTCATTTGCTTGAATATGGCAAGGCCGGTCTGTTGACTGATATAAACGATCCGGCGGCAATTGCCTCCGCATTGCAGCTGTTGTTGTCCGATACGAATAAAAGATCCGAGATCGGTCGTCTTGCTGGTATGAGGGCGCAAGCTATTTTCGATCCCGCTGTCATCACGGGGAAATGGGATGCTGTCTACCAGAAGGTTCACAGGGCTGAGGTGCTCAGTGCCCAAGGCATTGAGCGGGCCTGGTAGTCAGGATACTGAACGCATTGATAAAGCAACAAGCAGAGGATACCGTAATGACACCCGAAACACCGCCTAAGGACCCCACAACTGACTATCTGCTTACCATCGCCGTTCCGACCTTCGATCGCTGGCCGATGGTGAGCGCCCTTGTCGACAGCCTGAGTAGCAACATAGATCCCGCTGAAACCAGGGTGGAGATCGTGATCTATGACAACGATTCGCCGCAGAGCCATGTGGAAGTCCAAAGGCACCCCGGGGGTCCGGTACGCACGATTAGAAACCAGGTGAATTTGGGTATCGAAGGGAACATCATTTTCTCTTTGCTGCACTCCCCCGGCAAGTACATTTGGTTACTTTCCGACCACCAGATATCGGTGGCTCCCATCGCGCCCCTGCTCGATTTCCTCTCTGGAACTGAGGTGGATTATGTCCATTGTGGCATCGAGCAGTACCCGATACCGCTTGAACTCGATTTTTCGGCGCGCCAGGTGCCCGAGATGTCACGAGCGGAATTGAGCGACATCGTCTATCAGAGCGGCAATATAAGCACATTTTTGGCGAGAAGCTCCCTGATTAGGGACAACGCGCGCCAAATTTTCAGATTTTCCGGTTTCTCCTATCCGCACTTGGGCATATTCTGCAGTTCGCAGCTGAACAAGGTGGCGCAGGCCGGAATACTTACCAGGTTTGATGAGTCGGAACAAGCGACTCAGCGTGCCAGCTATGACAGGTTCAAGTCACGCTTCATTGGGAATCTGGAGGCTTTGAGCAGAATACGTTCCCTTAACCCGCGGATCAATGCCTCTCCCTATTTCGGGAAATCTCGAACCATCATTACCCGAGGCGCGATCTGGGACGGCATTCAGATTGTTTGTTTTGACGACCAGGCTGATGTACTTTACCGGCGCAGAGAGCTGCTTCACTGTGCCGTACTGAACGAATCGTGGGTCCGGTGGTTTTACGTTTCTGCTTTCCTACTCTATTTGGCGCCCTGCTCGATCAGAAGGCTGGTCTGCCGTTGCTTTTTCTCCTTGATCATACCGGCAAAATTTTCGAGGATCCGCAGCTCTTCACACAAATTTAAGATTGACGATAAGACTCGGGAGTAGCGGCGTCGAGTGCCCTTGCCTCGGCACGGCGCTGGTCGGTGAGAGCTTCCATGGCGTCCCGAGAATCGTTGTATTGACAGCCCGGAAATTAAATGAAAATTAAAGACAAAACAAGCAAATTGATTTTTGACTACCTGATTGCCACCCTGTGCGTGTACGGGAACGGCTCTTTGCTGTATGTCGATCATAATCAGTTGTTTAACTTCTTTCTGGTGGCTGCTTTTGCAATTCTTGTGCTTTTGGAAAGTAAAAATAATTCGCTTCGTAAACCGAACTGCCTGACATTTTTTTTGATAGTTTTGCCCATGGTTTCGACATTGTTCAAATATTCTCCGCTTTCCAATTTAACCAGTTTGGCATCCATAACGATCCTTACCTTACTGATGTCCTTGCTTTCGCTCGACAGAATTTTGCAGATCCTGAACAAGATGGCCGACATTATCTTTATTTTGGTCGTGGCTTCCATAGTATTCAGTACATTGTTTTACCTGGTTCCGGCGATGAAAGGTTTGCCGGTGACTGACACCGAGTCTGGAAAATATTACAATCTACTGATTTATACGCATCGGTACTGGGAAAATTTCAGGATACAAGGTATTTATTGGGAACCGGGGACCTGGGCTGTCAACCAGGCTTTCGGATGCTTTTGGTTCATGTTTTATAAAAAGCGCTACCAACTGTACCCGATTTTCTTGCTGAGTTTTATACTTACAATGTCGACTACAGGGTTCATCCTGTTGCTGATAATTACAGCAGCTTTCGCTTACGAATCTGTTCGCCCCTTGAAGATACACCGCCGGATCAGGTATTGTGCTTATCCAATTGGCTTGTTGTTGGCAGTTCTCATTATTTTAGTCGTCAGGTTTAACATCGACGTCAATGACTATGCCTTTAAAAATACTTTTGGCAAGTTTGTAGCTGGTTCTGAAACGTACGGTTCGCATGAAGAAAGGCTGAATACCACGAAAAATGCTTTGGAAATTGCAAATAATAATATCTTACTCGGAAACGGAAAGACGGCACATTTGTATGTTACCTCCACCATATTTGACGTTCTCTATCAATTTGGTTACCCCTATACCATCTTGTACATGATTTGTTGCTGGCAGGTGTTCAGGCGCGTAGGTTTCGTTTTTTCGGTGCCCTTCATGCTGGCGCTCTTAAACGGCGAAGTGCTGAGCTATTTCAGCCTTTTTACTCTGCTCATCATGCTCGGTTCCAAAATGATGTTCGTTCGCAATAAGCCGGCTTTTTTTGCAGAGGCTGTCGGCACGTTCTCAGCTACCTCTCCTGAAATCGTCCCCGTCGGCCTAGCCGGCTCTTCCACTGCACCAAGATTTAGTTAGAGCTGACGCAACGGAGTCGTGAAATGGCCGGAATGTTTTGTTTAAATAGCAATTACAGCACGAACAGGCTGCTTTCTACTGCAAGGCCTGTCATAATCAACAACCTCGACGATACGTTCGAAACCCTTTTGTTTTTACCTGAGGGTGAAGGCCGGATTGCTGAAGGTGGCCTCAGGGCCAGGAACTATTTCAAAAGCAGCTATGCTGATAAGCCGCTGATCACTGTCATCACCGTTGTGTTCAATGGTGCAGAACACCTCGAAGAAACAATCTTGAGCGTTGTTAATCAGACATATGACAACATAGAATATATTATAATCGACGGTGGTTCATCGGATGGGACGCTTGATATCATCCGCCGACACGATGAACAAATTGACTATTGGGTGAGTGAAAAAGACCATGGACTTTATGATGCGATGAATAAAGGCATTCGGTGCTCTTTTGGCGATGCAATTGGGATTATTAATTCTGACGATTGGTATGAATTAAATGCAGTAGCCCAGGTAGTCTCCAGTTTAAATGATTCCTGTAATTGTGTTGTCCACGCAAACATGAATGTCTATCAAGGTGGTGATATTCACTATAAAGCCGACTTCATCAATGGTCGGGCTAAGATGAGAAAGGGAATGATAATAAATCACCCGTCAGCATTTGTTGGAAAAAGCCTATATAAGGAGTACGGCTGCTTTGACACGAAATATAAAATAGCTGCTGACTGGGATCTAATGTTGAGATTCTGGGAGGCGCGCGTCCAATTCATGCACTCGCCTGACACAATCGCAAATTTTAGACTGGGCGGTGTCAGTTACAACATTAATCTGGAAACAATTTCTGAAAAACACGAGATACGCAGAAAAAACAAGGCCTATAACGTACTGGATTTTTATTATTTAATCGACATGGTCAGGTTGTTGGTGTTCGGCAAGTATGTTTCTAAGATTTCAATTGCCAGGCGCCGATTTAACTCCATGTTTGGATCCGTGAGGCTCTAAATAAATTCTGGTCGCGGGGCCCTCCAGTAAGGACCGTAAAGCCGAAGAGATCTCGTGACCGGGTGGTACCGTGCGGCAGGCGCGACAAATAATTTATCGTGCTAGTCAGCTTTCCTGAGGATTTTAAAAGCTATGTTCTTGTCAGTAATTGTCCCAGTACTTGGTACTGCGGAAAAATTAGATATGTTTTTCAACGGCGTACTGCTCCAGAGTCTGGAACGCTCTAAGTTTTGTTTGATCGTTGTTGACGATGGCTCGTCGCCTGGTTTGGCCACGGTTTTCAACGAATTTATCGGGCGATTTGTGAATGGACAAGCGATATTTATCCGTCACGAAGAGAATCAGGGCCGTGCTAAAGCCCGGAACTCCGGGATTTCAAAAGCAGACGGTGACGTGGTTTTATTCGTGGATGTCGACAATGTACCGTCTCCTGATGCTTTCGCGAACATTTTAGAACAATTTTCGGATGGCAAGCTAAAAGTGGTCAGAGGCAATGTCCGTTGTAAAATCGAGAATGTCATCAAAAGCGCGTACACACGTTTCTACGACAGCCGATATCTCGGTGCTCGGGGAGTTCCTTCCGGGCCAATATTGTATAGATATTTTGCTACCGATGCTTTGGCGGTCAGTCGTGCTGCCCTCGAGCAGGTTGGCTGTTTTGATGAACAGTTTCGGGTGTATGGCTGCGAAGACGAGGAGTTAGGGTGTCGAGTTCAGGCCCACGGCATTCCTTTTTATTTCGCCAGAAATGCGGAGTTTGAGGATAATGATACCCAGATGCTCCGAAGAGCCGCGAAAAGAATGTTTGATTATTCTTGCTACTCATTGCCGATTTTGCTTAATAAACATCCTGGTTACGCTGTGCACTGCCTTTTTCCCCAATTGGAATATGTCAATGGCTTCGTCTTCAGGCTGAAGCGAATCCTTTTTTTGTCTGTCTTGAATCGGACCCTGGCCGAACAATTGATCCACTTGCTGGACTTTCTTGATTCAAAAACAGAAAGAATTCCTGCTCTGCTTTACTATTATGTAATGGCTTCATTTTATGTGCATGGTTACAAAAGCAGACCAATCAAGAGGTTTTAAGTGAAATTATTGTCAACCTATGGTATTTGGGGAAGTTTGAGGCTGTTCGTCGATGTGATCCTGACGCGAATGGAATCCGTGTTGCTTTGGAAATCCAAGGTCAGAATTATAAGGCGTCCAGTGTACATCCGGGGCCGAAAATACATTTCGTTAGGCGCTAATTTTTCCTCCGGTGTCGGCATGCGGCTGGACGCCTTCCCGATTCATGGTGGAGTCTGCCTTGAGATCGGGGATAATGTGGAAGTTAATGATTATGTGCATATAGGCGCAGTTAACTCGGTGAAAATCGGCAATAACGTACTGATTGCCAGCAAGGTGTTCATCTCTGATCACAACCATGGCAGCTATGGCCTCAATGACCGACATGACAGCCCTTTGACTGCACCTAAAGACCGTGAGCTTTCATTTTCGACAGTTACCATTGAAGATAACGTGTGGCTGGGTGAATTCGTCGCGGTGCTGCCGGGCGTAACCATTGGGAAAGGATCGATTATAGGCAGCATGTCTGTCGTTTCAAGGGACATCCCCGCATTTTCCATAGCCGTTGGATCTCCCGCCAGGGTCATAAAAAAGTTCAACGGAGAAACCTCCAAATGGCAGTCGATATGAAAAAGACAGTTGCCTCATCCCTAATATTTGGGCCCTTCATTTATTCGGGAACAGGAGGCATTTTCAATGTTTGATTGCTCCGCGTCAATCGTCATTTACAATAATCCGCCCGCAATGATCAGGCGGGCTGTGGAGAGTTTATTGGCTTGCTCGCTGAAGGTTGAGCTTCATGTCGTCGATAATTCCCCGACACAGGCCCTTCAAGCATCCCTCGTCGACTTGCCGGTCAAATATCATTTTTACGGTTCTAACGCGGGATATGGACGTGGTCATAATAAGGCTTTAGAAAAGTGTTCAGAAAGCAAATACCACCTTATTTCTAATCCTGATGTTTACATTGCCGAATCAACTCTGGAACGTCTGGCTGCCTTCATGGACGAAAACGCAGATATAGGAATTGTTTCTCCGGCCATACTTAACGAGGATGGCTCGGTACAGCGTCTGAACAAGCGCTACCCGAAGGTCTTTGACCTATTTGCCCGCCGGTTTCTTCCCAGGTCTGCGCATTTTCTGGTCCGGCACAGGATGGAGCGCTACGAAATGACAGATGTCGGCTATGAGGACGTGTGCGATGTAGAGTGCATTTCCGGTTGCTTCATGTTCTGTCGTACCGATGCACTTAAAGCGGTTGACGGCTTCGACGACCGATACTTCATGTATTTTGAAGATTTTGATTTAAGCAGAAAGGTCCAACGGGCCGGTTACCGGACCGTCTATTATCCACATGCCACCGTTACTCACTTATGGGAGCGTGCATCCCATAAAAGTGTCAAAATGACCTTCGTGTTTATTGTAAACATGCTCAGATACTTCAATAAATGGGGTTGGCAATAGCGCTAATCAAAAGTCATGGCAAGCGGTCGGCTTCACCCGTCATGCGGACCGGCTGCCAGCTTATGCCGAGAGCAAATCGTGTCGCGGGAGTTTTCAGGACGGTACCAGCAAACCGCCCTGTGACCTCCTGAGGCGTTTCAGTTTTCCTTTCCATGCCGGCCGCCACTGCAGGCTTTCAGGGTGCTGAGCTGCGGCATTTGCCGGCTGTACTAGCGGCACTTACCTGAGCAAATTATGCAACTAGTAGTCCGTTCTGTAAATAACATTTAAAAAGTTCTGTTTTTGTGGTATTATCCCCCGCATCAATTCACGAGGGGTGGCATTTGGCAAAGCGTTCCGCATTAAGTCTATCGTTAGAAGTACAAGAAGAGCTTAAACGAATCAGCCAAAGCAGAACGGAAGCGATGGCAATGGTACAACGTGCAAAAATTCTTCTGCTCTATGGCGGCGGGGAGCGTAT
>Ga0209123_1001491_pt1 | contig 22985 bp, 19 predicted proteins | sample BarGraIncu00431A_FD_184500 | JGI IMG/M metagenome (GOLD analysis project Ga0209123, IMG submission 184500) | Arctic peat soil microbial communities from Barrow, Alaska, USA - Barrow Graham LP Incubations 004-31A (SPAdes) (version 2) | ecosystem: Environmental > Terrestrial > Soil > Wetlands >...
TCAGAATTGTCAAAGAAGAAATCAGATCATTTATAGATGATTTCCGTGATTTAGTTATGGTACTCGCTTGTGCCTTATCTAATTTCAAACTAAAATATCAATAACAAACTAACTTATATAAACTCTATTTAATATCAATGAAACCATTAAAAATACTGTTGTCTTTCCTTGGTCTTTTTACTCTGACTTTCAGTCTTCATCAGATTCATTTATTTTCGTCTGACGAACCCAATATCAAACAACTATTTTCGGATATATATCAAAGTTTGAATTTATCTTTTTTGTTTACATTTATATGGAGTTTTGAGAAAATAAAGAAAATACAATCTGTTGAAGAATTTAAAGCCCAACGAAAGAATTTGATCATTTATATTTTCCTGTTTACATGGATTTTAAATTTCATATTAATGCTGTCAGAGGCTTGGGTTTTGAAACACGATATGGACTGGAAAAACGGGATATTATTTAGTTTGTCATGGGCAGTAATTTCTATGCTCTTATCCTTATTGTTTTCAGGCGCGTTTATGAAAAGAAAGCTGACAAACTCGATATGAAGATTAAATTATTTCTCGGTGTGCAATTCTTGATAACGAGGGAGTGTAAAGAGTTATTGACCAAGTAATACCACACATTAAAATTAAAATTATACATTTATTAAAACATAAAGTTATGAAAAAGCTTAGTTACCTTTTGGTATTAATATTGTTACAAATATCGTGTAATAACCAACAGGTAGTGGAAGTATTTCAACCATTACCCAGTTCAAAAGTTGATTTAGTGTATCCAATTGGAGTAGGAAGCTCGGGCGATAAGACCCTTGGATTATTGGGTTATGGTTATGATGCCACCGGATTTTGTGATACTATTTCCGTAAGAGCTAAGGTGTTGGAAAATCTTCCTAAAGGTGATCTAAGTATTGGTAATCCTTCTACAACTTTTCCTGTACTGGTAAGCGGAGCAGATTTTGCACAGTTTTTAGGGGTTATCAATTATCCGTATAATGTCAATGATTGTGGCGCTATGCTTGCTTCACATTTAAAATCATTATTGAAGTTGGCTAATAAATCAGATTCCATTGACTCGAAAAGTGCATATGTTTATAATGCAATAACTTATTACAATTCGCACAGCGGTTATTTTTATGGAGCGGATACGAAGAATTACGTTACGTCTGACTTTAAGGAGGATGTTATTGCTCTAACTGCCAGCGAACTGGTTGCAAAATATGGAACACATGTATTAACCAATGTATTTGGAGGAACCAAGTTCGAAGTTTTATATAGGTTTAAATCGGACAATTATTTTAGCGAAGCCGTAGCTAAAGAATATTTTCAGGCAAGGATGAAGGAATATATCGGTGGGATTCCTTTTTATATTGAAACGGGTATAGGAGCGGTAACTAAAAAAATCAAAACCGATGAGCAATTTATTTATAACTCTATTGGCAGTAGAAAAAAATTGTGTGGTGTGATTACTTCAACCGATTCTAACCCGGATAGTATAAAAGTGGATTTAAATTCGGTATTTAATGGGAGCAATATTAAACCTCAGTTTATCGCAATAGGCCAAAATGGTATTATTCCGATTTATGAGCTCATAAGTGATGAAACAAAAAAACAAGAAGTAAAAACTTATATCGAGAAATATCTGACAACTTCGAGGGTGAACTGAAATTATCAGCTACCTTTACCTGATTAGTCACACTTTATCGATATATTAACTTCAATTCATTTACATATATGAAAAAACTGAAATCTATCTCCCTATTTTTGTTATTTATTACCTCCGCCATTTATTCTCAAACAAATGAAAATTCAGTAGTTACTACTCCTGTACTTAAGCATCATTCTATTTATGCTGAATTAGGTGGAAATTCAGGCATTTATTCTTTAAATTATGATTACACGTTATCAATGTCTGAAAAAACACAAATAGCGTTTGGTTCCGGATTTGGTTTTTATGGTATTATACAGGATAGATCATTTACAAGCATGAAAAACATCTATTATCTCACTCCCAGCCTGAATTTTTTATATGGCAAAAATTCCCACCATTTAGAAACAGGAATAAATGTATTATTGATTGGTGCAGTAGTACCGTCTGTTCGATTTGGCTATCGGTACCAACCTGTTAAAGGAGGCTTTTTATTCCGAATTGGCTTTACTCCTATTCTTTTAGGTGGTATGCCTATTCCCTGGGGTGGAGTTTCATTCGGTTATACTTTCTAATAAGTTAATTATTTTTCTCCATTCGCTGCAATGTAAAGGAAATTCATAAGTTACTCGTTGAAGTTTTAAAACTTTAACAAGTTAAAAGTAAAGTTCCGCTATAGCTATGTCAAATATTGAATGAATTTTGCACCATTAAGTGATTAGTAGAATATGAATAAATGAAAATAAAACAATATAATAATTAACGTATATCGATTTACACCGTTAATCCATTTATCTTTGAACACTATAAATTTTAGACTAAAGTACTAATCATTTTATGAAACAAATCGTACCTGTAATTTCCTTTTTATTATTTCTTTTTACCGGATTTATTCAAGCACAACACCACACTATCAGCGGATATATTACAAATGAAAAGAATGGTGAGACACTCATCAATTCCTCCGTTTATGAAAAAAACAGTCAGAAAGGGAGTGTCAGCAATTCATACGGTTTTTATTCCCTTACCCTACCAACTGGCGCAGTAAATCTTACGTATTCGTATGTCGGATTTGCGTTACAAAACCGCTCATTTGTGTTGACAAAGGATACGGTAATCAATATCAAACTAGCAGAAAGTATAGAACTGAATGAAGTGACGGTAATTGGGAATAGAAAAGAACTGGGTGTAAAAGGTTCGCAGATGAGTGCAATTAATGTTCCTATAAATCAAATAAAAAGCGTTCCAAGTCTGTTTGGCGAGACTGATGTAATCAAAGCGTTGCAATTATTACCGGGAGTAAAAGCAGGTACCGAAGGTTCAGCCGGCATGTATGTGCGTGGAGGTGGACCGGATGAAAATTTATTGCTTCTCGATGGAGTTCCCGTATATAATGTAAATCACATGTTCGGTTTCTTCTCAGTTTTCAATGCCGATGCCATTAAAGATGTAACCTTATACAAAGGCAGTTTCCCTGCCCGTTTCGGTAGCCGTCTGTCTTCGGTAGTAGATATCAGGATGAATGATGGCGATGATAAAAATTTTCACGGCAATGTAACGGTGGGTCTAATTTCTTCCAAAATCAATATCGAAGGACCCATTATCAAGGAGAAAACGACTTTTAATTTATCTTTCCGCCGAACCTACGGGGATATTCTGGCACAACCTTTAATTAAAATGGCTGCCAAGCAAAGTGGCGACCTTAAGGCAAGTGCCGGTTATTACTTTTATGATTTTAATGCAAAAATAAGTCACAAAATTTCGGATAAAGACCGCTTGTATTTAAGTGCCTATATGGGCGATGATGTGATTTACTCCAATATGCAACAAAGTTCAACCGATTTAGGAAACGGAGGATCGTCAAGTTCCAGATTAAAGATGAACTGGAATTGGGGAAATCTAATCAGTGCCATGAGGTGGAACCATGTCAGAAATAATAAATTGTTTATGAACACCACTGCTTCCTATACCCGCTACCGGTTTGATATGGCTATTGGTACTGAATCTGAAACTATTATCAAAAATCCACCTTCTACCACAAACGAAAGCATTACGTTGGGTTATAAGTCGGGAATAGAAGATTATTCAGCTAAAGTGGATTTTGACTGGTCGCCAAATCCGAATCACGATATCAAGTTCGGAGCTGATTACACGTATCACACGTTTAGTCCGGGTGTAACCGTGGCAAAAATTTCAGGAACTGAAAACTATGGTGTTCAATCCATGGATACGACTATTGGCGACAAAAGCGTTTCTGCTCACGAAGCAACGGCTTATTTCGAAGATAATATCAGCCTGGGTCAGGTAGTGAAATTAAATGTCGGGTTGCATTATTCTTCTTTCCTGGTTCAAAATCAGTTATATAATTCCTTGCCACAACCGCGACTTGGATTACGGGTGTTGCTCAGTGATAATTTATCATTTAAAGTCGGATATGCTTCCATGAGCCAATACATTCATCTGCTGTCCAATAGCAATATCAGTTTGCCAACCGACTTATGGGTGCCGGTTACCAAACGTATTCCTCCCATGAAATCCAATCAATATTCAGCAGGGATATTTTATAATCTCAACAATATGATTGACTTTTCGGTAGAAGGTTATTACAAGTCGATGGATAACCTGATTGAATATAAAGATGGTGCGTCTTTCCTTGGTTCAACTACCGGCTGGGAAGATAAAGTAAGTCTGGGACGTGGCTGGGCGTATGGTGTGGAATTTCTTGCTCAGAAAACAGTGGGTAAAACTACCGGTTGGATTGGTTATACCTGGTCAAAATCCGAACGTCTGTTCGACCGCCCGGGACAAGAAATAAATTATGGGATGGCATTTCCGGCCAAATATGACCGGAGACACGACTTGAGCGTGGTTGTTTCGCATAAATTCACCGACCGATTTGATATTGCGGCTACCTGGGTTTACAGTACGGGCAGTTGTGGTACGTTAGCTCTGCAAAATTACGGAGTAACTGATGTGCCTCAATCAAGTTCCAATTATTCTTCTCTTTATTCTTCCAATCCAATTACTGCTTCATTATCCAATGTAAGTTCGCGAAATAATTTCAGATACGCACCTTATCAACGTTTGGATGTTGGGGTGAATTTTCATAAAAAACGAAAACACGGTATAAGAACCTGGAACGTGAGTGTGTATAATGCCTACAATCAATTAAATCCGTTCTTAACTACCGTAACGAGTAAAAATGTAAAGAATCCTACAACCGGACAATATGAATCCAAAAAATCACTCACACAAATATCTATTTTCCCGATTATTCCGTCTGTAAGTTACACGTATAAATTTTAATCGCTAAACATAAAAAATCGTATGAAAACAATACAACTATATTTCGGTATTTTCCTGGGCATTTTTATATTAAGCTCCTGCGAAAAAAATATTGAATTTAATGGAGATATATCCGCTTCAAAACTTGTAGTAAATAGTTATATTACCCCCGATTCAGTTGTTTCTGCCCAAGTCTCGGAAAGCCGTTTTTTTCTGAGTGACAGTACCACCTTTAATAATATCAATAATGCAGATGTTGCTGTTTGGGTAAATAGGACTTTTAAAGAAAAGATGAGTTTTGTAAGATCCGGAATTTACAAAGGAACGTATAAACCTGCTGTTGGGGAAACTATTAAACTGGTTGTAAATGCTCCAACTAAAAAAGAAGTAAGCTGTGAAACCAACATGTATCCCCGACCGGTTATTAATTCTATTGATACTTCGAGTGTTAGGATTGCTGAACAATTTATAGGTAATCGTTCAGCTTATTCTCAAAACGGAGGTCCAATGATATATACATTGGATACAATTGGAACAATGTCAGGACGCACCATCAATTATAAGCTCAAATTCAATGATAATGTAAATGAAAAGAACTATTACCGTTTAGTAGTACTTGTCAAACAATATTATTTAAATACTGATAGTATAACACACATTCAGACACAAACTGAGTCTGATTATTATTTGTCTCATCTTACCGATATAGTTTCAGGGGATAACACGAACAGCGACCCAGTGTCGTTAATTGGAGGAAATAATTATTATTACGAAACTTACAATATATTTTCTGATGATCTTTTTAATGGAAAAACCTATTCACTAAGTTTCAGCTCAACTCAATATATTTATAAATTACGTCCGATGTATAAGAATCAGATAAGAAGCCCTTATAAAACAATTGTTCACATTTCTCTTCAAAGTATAAGTAAAGACTTTTACCTGTATCTTAAATCACGGGTAGCAGCAACCAATAGCGGTGATAGTTTTTTCTCTGAGCCAATTCAAATATATAACAATATCACCGGAGGTATAGGAATTTTTGGGAGCTATACATCCAGTATTGTGTTTAAATATGATTTATAATGAGTTGAACTTTTAGTAAATCATGAGTCCTAAATTAAAAAAATAATCAAATGAGAGTAGATGTCTATGTTCTTTGTTATAACGAAAGTAAATTAGTTCCTTTTGCTTTAGATTATTGGGCTAAGTTTGCTACAAATGTTTATATTTTGGATAATGGTTCAACGGATGGTACAGTTGAATTACTGAAAGCAGAAAGCAGATTCAATATTGAGATAATTCCCTTTGATTCAAATAATGAGTTGAATGATGCCATTTACCTGGAATTGAAAAATAACATTTGGAAAAAAAGTATTGGTAAATGCGATTTCGTTGTAATTTCAGATTTCGATGAAATGGTTTATTCGCATGACTTACATCGTGAATTACATTTTATGTTAGAAAACAATCAAACCATATGTTTCCCCAAAATATATGAAATGGTAAACGAGAAATTTCCCGAATATAACGGATCATTCTTACATGAAATTGTTGCCGGAGGAATTACAAATCAAGAATTTGGGAAAAGAATATTGTTTAACCCTAATAAAATTCAGGAAATTAATTATACTGCCGGTTGTCACACCTGCAATCCAATCGGTGAAGTAAATTATTATACCGGAAATGATATCTATTTGTTTCATTTTAAATTCCTTTCGTTGGATTATGTTTTAAAAAGACATGAAGAATATAACATTAGACTGTCTGCTTTAAACAAAGAAAAGGGTTGGGGAAAACATTATACCAACAAAAATAAAAGCAAGGTAAAAGACACTTTCAAAATGTTGATGAAAAAAAAATTCAATATAAATGAAAGAATGAAAAATGGCACTTTATAATGCTATCGCCTTTAATACCTATTTATTTGGATATCTTATAAATACTAGATGATTATAATTTAAATAGTTCAGACAGATTGTTTAGTACTATTTAATTTCAAGATATCCGGATTTTCCAACATATATTTTGTTACGGCAGTGTAACCAGCTTCATAAATAGCCTGGTAAGAATCGAAACTAAACTCATGAAAATTCATAATAGCTTGTGGTTCAATCAAAAAATCACATAAATCACGTCCTTGTTTTGCATTTTGATGTAGAATGGCTCTAACAGCAAAAGCCAGTGAATCAATCGGTTTGCTAAGTTCTTTTGGAACTTTATGCGGAATAACATCCACACCGATGATCGTCGAACAATTTTCTTTAAGTGGCTGAGAAGGCATATTATTGAGCAAACCACCATCAACATAAAAAATACCGTTAATCTTCTTCGCTTCAAAAACGCCCGGAATACTGGCCGAAGCAGCCACCCATTTGTCCAGTTCATTGCCTGAATTCACAATTTCCCATTCTGCAGAATTAAGATTTACAACACAAATATTCATTTTTAGTTTCAGTTGTTCAAAACTATTGTGAGGAATAAGTTCATGAATCAGCGACTGCAACATTTCATGCGTTGAAATTCCCGATTTCAGAAAAGTAGGATGAAAAGTCATAAGCTTAGTGATTTTATACAACTTATCATCTTTAATCAATTGCAACATTTCTTTTGGTGAATAACCTGCTGCATAAAATGTTCCAATAATGGCACCCATACTAGAGCCGGATATGTGAGTAACGAAAATTTCATTATCTTCAAGTGCTTGAAGCGCGCCAATATGTGCAAATCCTAAGGCACCTCCACCGCTCAAACTTAAACCAATTGAATCACTTTTGGTTGAAAAATGTAATAGTTCTTCTAATATTTTCATAAGTAAAAGACATTGAATATTAAATTCTTTTTTAAATAAACATCTGATATAGTTAATGGAATAAAAACTTTCACGTTTTAAACTCCATAAAACAATTTTATGCGTTATTTTTGTAAATCAATAAATAAAAATAATCCTCATAAATGAAACGTATAAAAATCATTTTTGTTTTAACACTGCTTGTACAATTTTCATATTCCAATCTTCTTTATGATATTTTAGACGGGAAATTCAAAGCAATAAGTATTGATATGCCACGCTCAATGATTGATGGTGAACATTTTACTTCGTTGGTAAATGGCAAAGCAGTAGTAAAATATGATTATAAAACCGGTGCAACGGTCGATACTATTTTTAGTATTTATCGAATTAAAAATTGTCCGGTAAAGCAGATTTCGGGATATGAATTCAGCCCTAACGAAGCAAAACTGTTGATTTATACAAACGTAAAATACCGGTATCGTCGTACTTTTACTGCCGATTATTATATAGTTGATGTAAAACGGAACGAAATTACGCCACTTTCGGATAATGGTTCACAAGAAGTACCACTTTTCTCACCCGATAGCCGATATATTGCTTTTGCCCGCCAGAATAATTTATTTATGCGAAAACTCGATTTCAATACAGAATTACCTATTACAACAGATGGTCAGTTTGGAAGTATTATCAATGGAACACCGGATTGGGTCTACGAAGAAGAGTTTGATAAAACCCGATATTTTGAATGGAGTCCGGATAGCAAACTGCTGGCTTTTGTGAAATTCGACGAATCGAAAGTTCCTGAATATTCGTTTCCGGTTTATATTGATAAATCAAAAAAGGCTGATGAATTGACAACTTATCCATCGATCTATAAATTTAAATACCCTAAAGCCGGTGAAAACAATTCCAAAGTAAGCGTTTGTGTTTACGATGATTATTATAAATCAATCAGAACCATGAAATTGGAAGATGATGATCAGGATTTCTATATTCCACGTATTAAATGGACAAATTCCATTGATCAGCTTGCAGTTTTCAAATTAAATCGTAATCAAAATCGGTTGGATATGTTTTATGCCAATCCAAGATCAACCTTATCAAAACTTATTTTGCGGGAAGAAGATAAATATTATGTTGATTATGAAAATATCGATTATCTTCATTTTGCTTCCGATAACCAAACTTTTATAGGAGTTAGTGAAAAAGATGGTTATCGTCATGTTTATCAATACACAATTAACGGTACCGTTATCAAACAACTTACCAAAGGTAATTGGGATGTAACAAACGTTTATGGTTTGGATGAAAAAAAAGGAATATTATATTATCAATCAGCTGAAATGTCACCTATGCAACGTGATGTATATTCTGTTGATTTGAAAGGTAAGAAAAACAGACTTACCGATGGCAAAGGAACGCATAATGCTAATTTCAACGAGACATTTACTTATTTTGTAGATAATGCTTCCAGTTTGATTATCCCAAATGTTATTACACTTTGTTCAAATAGTGGTAAAATAATCAGGACATTAGAGAATAATTCAAATTTGGTTACTGATTTCAATTCCATGAATTTTTCAAAGAAAGAATTTTTCACTTTTACCACCAGTGAAAATGTTACACTTAACGGTTGGATGTTGAAACCAAACAATTTTGATCCATCAAAGAAATATCCGGTTTTGCAGGTTCAATATAGCGGACCAAATTCACAACAGGTCTTAGACAGTTGGAAAATTGACTGGGAATACTATCTGGCTTCGCAAAATTACGTGGTTGTTTGTGTTGATGGACGTGGAACAGGAGCTCGCGGAGCCGAATTCCGTAAATATACTTACGAACAATTAAATATTTTTGAAACAAAAGATCAGGTTGAAACGGCCAAATATCTGGCAAAGCAGTCATTTATCGACAAAGACAGAATCGGTATATGGGGTTGGAGTTTTGGTGGAACGATGACTTTATTTTGCATGACTACCGGCGAGAAAGTATTTAAAGCCGGCATTGCTATTGCACCTGTTACTGACTTTCGTTTATATGACACTGCATATACCGAACGATTTATGCGCCGTCCGCAAGAAAACTTTACTGGTTACGACAAATCCTCCGCTTTGCTTCGAGCAGATAAATTACAAGGAAATCTGCTTATCATTCATGGTACTGCCGATGACAATGTTCATACTCAGAATACAATGCTTTTTATTGATAAACTTGTTGCAGCTGATAAACAATTTGAAATGCAATTGTATACCGATAAAAATCACAGCATATTAGGAAAACAAACATGTCATCATTTGTATACTCGCATGAGTGAGTTTTTATTTAAGAATCTATAAAATAATGCTTTATTTTTAGAAAAAATACTATCTTTAACCGCTTAATAGAACGCATTATTAAAAGCATATTCCGTAAATTACTGAATTCATAAAATAATAATCTTTAAAACTTAAAATTAATCACATGAACAAACAACAGTCAACAAATTACGCATTGCCCATAGCAATGATGTTTGCCTTATTTTTTATGATTGCTTTCGTAACCGGGTTACCTAGTCCAATGGGAGTAATAGTTGCAAAACAATTCGGAGCTTCTAATTTCGAATCTCAACTAGGTTTTTTTGCTAACTTTATTGCATACGCCTTTATGGGGATTCCAGCAGGTATTTTGCTAAAAAAAATCGGCTACAAAAAAACCGCATTGGCAGCTGTTCTTGTAGGTTTTACAGGTGTTGGAGTTCAGTACCTATCAGGTGTTTTCGGAAGCTTTGCTATCTATTTGAGCGGAGCATTTATTGCAGGTTTTTCAATGTGTATGCTTAATACAGTTGTAAATCCAATGCTTAATACTTTAGGTGGCGGTGGTAACTCTGGAAATAAACTTCTACAATTTGGTGGTTCTATTAATTCCATCGGAGCAACCATAACACCCATGTTAGTTGGATATCTGATGGGTGGTGAAGCAGGACGTACAATAGGGAAAGCAAATCCTGCGCTTTTCCTTGCATTGGGAATTTTCGCATTAGCTTTCGTTGTTTTATTCTTTGTCAACATTCCAGAACCTCATATGGAAACTGCAAAAGAAAGAAAAGTAAAACATAGCCACAGTCCACTTTATTTTCGCCATTTTAAATTAGGTGCTCTTGCAATTTTTATTTATGTAGGAATCGAAGTTGGAATTCCAAGTACGGCAAACCTTTTTATGACTACATTTACAAAAGAACAGGCAGTTCAAAAAACGGCAGAATATAGCAAACAACAATCGGATGCGAATTACTTGGCAGAATTAAAAAAGATTGACGAACAAAACAAAGATGATCAGAATTACACACAAAAGGTTATAGCAAAAGATTCATATACAAAAGCGGAAAAAGTAGTTCAGGGTGAGTTATTCCCAGGATTAGGAATCAGTGCTACAATTGCCGGTTTTGTTGTAGGAATTTATTGGTTGCTAATGCTTGTAGGACGTTTGATCGGTGGCGCGATAGGCTCAAAAGTGTCGAGTAAAACCATGATGATATTTGTTTCTTCGTTAGCAATTTGTTTCATACTACTTGCAATATTCTTACCGACATCAACTACAGTAAGCATGCCGGTTTTCCAATCTAATTTATCTTTTGGAATAGCGCAGGTACCAATTAATGTGATGTTCTTTGTATTGTGTGGTTTGTGTACCTCTATTATGTGGGGAGGTATTTTCAACCTGGCTGTCGAAGGTCTTGGAAAATACACAGCAGCTGCTTCAGGAATTTTCATGGTGATGGTTTGTGGTGGTGGAATTGTTCCACTTTTCCAAGGATTTATTTCTGATCACTTTGGATACTTAAATAGTTATTGGGTTATGTTTTTCTGTTTAGCATACATGCTTTTCTACGGTCTGATTGGTTCTAAAAATGTAAACAAAGATATTCCTGTATCAAATGTTTAATCATTAAAATATAAAATTGTAATAACGATGGAAAAGCCTTATGTGATTGGTATGGATATGGGTGGAACAAACACCGTTTTCGGCATTGTTGATACCCGTGGTAATGTGATCTCAAAAAGTGCAGTTAAAACTGCAACTCACATGGATGTGAATTTATACATCGATGACATTTATGTAGAAATGATGAAATTAATTGATGCAGCAGGGGGTATAGAAAAAATCAAAGGAATTGGCGTTGGTGCTCCCAATGGTAATTATTATACAGGTAATATTGAATTTGCACCTAATCTGAATTGGAAAGGAGTTATTCCTTTTGCAACCCTAATGGCTGATAAATTTGGTATTCCAACTGCATTAACTAACGATGCAAATGCTGCAGCTGTTGGCGAAATGACTTATGGTGCCGCTCGTGGAATGAAAAACTTTATCATGATTACCTTGGGAACAGGTGTCGGTAGTGGTATTGTTATTGACGGTAAAGTAGTTTACGGTCATGATGGATTTGCCGGTGAATTAGGACACGTTATTGTAATGCGCAACAATGGTCGTCTTTGCGGTTGCGGCCGCTCCGGTTGTCTGGAAGCGTATGCTTCTGCTACCGGTGTGGCTCGCTCAGCCCGTGAAATCCTTGAAACCAGCACTAAAGACAGTCTTTTACGCAATATTCCAATTGAAGATATAACTTCAAAAGATGTTTTTGATGCTGCCATGCAGGGTGATGAAATTGCCATAGAAATTTTCAAATTTACCGGGGAAATATTAGGTGAAGCATTTGCCGATTTTGTTACCTTCAGCGCTCCTGAAGCCATCGTTCTTTTTGGAGGACTTTCGAAAGCAGGGGATTTAATAATGCATCCAATTGTTGAAAACATGGAAAAAAATCTGCTCAACATCTGGAAAGGGAAAGTAAAAGTTTTGTTCTCTGAATTAAAAGAAGCGGATGCAGCCGTATTGGGTGCAAGTGCTTTGGCCTGGGAACTATAATCAGTTAGCAGTTTACAGTTAGCAGTTAATATAAAATCCCTTCCGAAACTAATTTCGGAAGGGATTTTCAGTTATAATTATGTTTATCCAATAAACTTTAAACAATTGCATTTCTATTAGATTTCTCACTTCGTTCGAAATGACAATTACCATTTTATATTTTTGGGAAGGGTTGGTTGGCGGCAAAGCCGCCAACCAACCCTTCCTCTCTAAAAGCACCTAAAAGATATTATCATTCTTAGTGTATCGAAGAATCTATTTTTTTCGAACAATAATAACTTATTCCTGATTCTTTTGTACTTTAATTTCATGAAACAGTTTCAGGAAATTCCGGGGAACGGGAGTTTCAAAACTCACAATTTCAGTTGTGACCGGATGATAAAAAGCCAGCAAACGGGCATGCAATCCAAGGCGATCTATCGGGCTTGTTGCTCCTCCGTATTTTTTATCGCCGACAATCGGATGACCAATTCCCTGCATGTGAACACGAATCTGGTTCTTTCGTCCGGTTTCCAGTTCAATTTCAAGTAAAGAATACTGCTCGTTCGACTTAATTTTACGGTAATGCGTGATTGCCTGTTGACCGCCATTATCGCTATCACTTGAATATATTTTCAACGACTTTTCATTTTCCAAAAGCCATGTCACAATGGTATCTTTTTCTTTTTCAACAGTTCCTTCCACTAACGCTACATAAATGCGACGCGTAACAATACGATGCCAGTTTTCCTGCATGGTCAGTTGTACTTCCTTGTTTTTGGCAAACATAATTACACCTGAAGTTTCGCGGTCGAGGCGGTGAACCACATAAATACGGTTCTGGGGAGAACTTTTCTGGACATGATTTTTGAGAATGGAAAAAGCAGTTGTTTCATCCGCATTTCCGGTGCTCACCGTGAGCAGACCTTCTTTCTTTTCAACCACAATCAGGTGAGCATCTTCAAATATTATCTTTAATTTGGGATGTGTAAGTTCAATATTACCACGTCCACTGGTAACAGCAACCATGTCATTGGGTTGTAACGGCAAATTAAATTGTGTGGTTACTTTGCCATTGACCATTATTTGCCTGTGTGCCAACAGCGATTTCACCGAATTGCGGCTCATTCCACCCATTTTGGCCAATAGAAATGTCATCAAATCAATCGGTTCGGTTACTTTTAATCGGGTTTCTTTCGGTGCCGGTACTTTCGGTATTTTCGGTATTTTATTTTTCATAAGTCTGTTTATATTTCTAACTTCTATTTTCAAACCAATTAACCAGTTAAACAATCAACCATTCAACCATTCACTAACTTTTAAAGCAACATTTTCACCATCAATTGCCGATGAGGTAATTCCACCCGAATATCCCGAGCCTTCTCCGGCAGGAAAGAGCCCTGCAATAAGGGGATGTTGCCCGGTTTCCGGATTTCGTGGAATACGAACAGCAGACGAGGTACGTGACTCCACACCCACTACCACCGCATCGTTTGTGAGAAAACCCTGCATTTTGCGGTCGAACTTTTTGAATCCTTCGCGTAAACGACTCGAAATCATTTCGGGCAACCAAAAATGCAGCGGCGATGAAATCAAACCCGGTAAATACGAACATTCAGGCAAATCTGCTGAAAGTCTTCCTTTTACAAAGTCGCCCAACCGTTGAGCAGGTGCCACCTGACCAAGACCGCCATTATTAGTAAAAGCCATTTGTTCGACAGATTGCTGGAATTTTAGTCCGGCTAGTGCCCCAAATTCCTGATATTCCGCCGGAATATCTTCAGGACGTATTTCCACCACAATACCCGAATTAGCAAAACGAGAATTACGCTGCGAAGCCGACATGCCGTTCACCACAATTTCATTCTTGCCGCTTCCAGCCGGAACAATATGTCCACCCGGACACATGCAAAACGAAAACACGCCCCGTTCGTTGACCTGATCCACCAAACTATAGATGGCAGCAGGTAAATATGGTCCACGTTCCTTTGAATGGTACTGAATGGTGTCAATCAACGACTGTGGATGTTCCACACGCACTCCCATGGCAAAACCTTTTGATTCGAGGGTAATTCCCTGATTATAGAGCATTTCGTAAATATCGTGTGCCGAATGACCGGTGGCAAGAATTAATGCATTGGCTTCGAAAACACTGCCATCAGCCGTTTTGCAACCGGTAACCTTATTATTTTCCAGCAGTATTTCAGTCAGCTTTTGTTCGAAATGAATCTCACCTCCACACGAAGTAATGGTTTTGCTGATATTTTCAATCACCATAGGCAATTTATCGGAACCAATATGCGCGTGTGCCTCGTAAAGAATATCTTCAGCAGCACCGTGATAATGGAATATCTCTAAAATTCGTTCAGTATTTCCTTTCTTTTTGGAACGAGTATATAGCTTTCCATCCGAAAAAGTTCCGGCACCGCCTTCGCCAAAGCAATAATTGGAATCGGCGTCAATGCCTTTATTACGGTTTAATTGAGCAATATCTACTTTGCGGTCGCGGGTATTTTTTCCCCGCTCTATGATAATGGGTTTCAATCCTGATTCTATTAGTTTCAAAGCAGCAAAAAGTCCGGCTGGACCTGCACCGATAATCAAAACGGGCTGTTTCCCTACTACCGAATGATATTGAAACTCCGGTTTAATAGGTTTCGGTGGAACTTCATCCCAATAAACTTCGACAGTTATATTCACCTTGGGCTGAAACGACCGGGCATCAATCGACTTCCGGATGGTTCGGATACGGGTGATACGTTGTGGCGAAACTTCGAGTTTATCTGCCACTTGTTTATTCAATAAAAACGGTGTTTCGGCTTGCTCAGGTAGAAGGACAAGTTGTATTTCGGAGTGCATAATTTCAAATCAATGTTAGGATGGCAAAGGTACGGAAATTATGCGGAAGAATGGCAGAAAGATGTGAGCCGACTGGTGACCTGATTCTCTTAAACAAAAATGAAATAAAGCGTTTAGCTTCATCTCATTCTGTTTACGCAATTACTTTTGTAATCATTTCTTTTTCTTCAAATCTTCGAAATCCGGCTTTATTGATGTCGTTTCGGTTTGATAAGACGGAACGTGTTTGACGTGTTTACCCGACTTCTCTTTTTTCGGCTTTTTGTTACCTGCTGCTCCCATATTAGAACCTCCTATTTATTTAAATGATAAATTAATATTGAGTCATGTTCGGTTATGAAACATAGCTGGACTGCTCGCATCTACTACCAGCAACAAACGAGCCACGCATATAATAAACCCGAAAAAGACAGGAAATGAGCCAGAATGACATTATAATTGTTTTCCAAACTCTCAAAGCGAGATAAATCTAATTTATATGAGCAAAATTTCATACTCAGCATATCTTCCATTTTTAGGGAAGTAACCGAGGGGGATGGGTTTATTGTGTCAAAAAAATCAACTTAATGCTTTCAAATCAAATGCATATTGATAGGATATAAAATTCTCCTTTTCTTCATTTTCAATCCACGCAGGTTCATCATGACTGATTAAAACTATATCCTTGGTAGGTGTATTCTTGAAACGATTGACAACTTTTTCCATGGATTTAAGTTCATCTGCTGAAAATAATGAAGCATCAAACTCTTTGGTCGTTTTCAACCGCTCACCCGAAACGTCATTGCTGTAAAATTCAACAACCCGATCAACAATATCTGACACGTTTCCGTAAAGTCCATCATATCGTTCGGGCACAGGACCATAGCTTTTGGCCTGATAAGTCATTCCACTGATGGCGTAACCCGTTCGTTTATAGTTTAGGGAATCGGCATAATAAAGCAACTTATTCATTTTAGTAGTAACAGGGTTGCAATTGAGGGCAAAATAAACCACCATTTGTCGGGCTTTCTCCAGATTTGGAAACACAAAACCTGTATACACTCCACGTTCGGTATTACCAATTGCCGCATATTTTTCAAATTCTGCTTTAATATTGACCCGTTTGTGTTCAATTGCTTTCTCTATTTTTTTTAAAATTGCTTCTCTTTCTTTTTCTGAAAACTGATGAGACAAGCTGCTTAGAAAATAGTTCCTGAATATTTCTGGGTCTTTACAGATATTAATCATCCTGCCATTCGAACTATTAGGTATTTCGCCCGCTTCGTACTTTCCATACATATTCACTCCGAAACCCAACATCTGCGACATTTTGGTGGCTGCCAAATCGTATTGTTTACGATAGGCCGTAATTTCATCAGGGAAAGGGATTCCCTCTTTCTCACGGTACATGTTATACACCTGGTTCAGATTCAGATTATCCAACTTTGCATCGGTAAAGGTCTCGCCTGTATCGACACACTGGTAATGATGTTGGATAATATGAAACTTTGAACCACGGAAATCATATTCCCTGGGTTCTTTGACGAGGATGGCTTCTCCTCCGGTAAATGGACTTGTCATTTTTTTGTTTTTTTGAAAGGATAGTTCATGCTTTTTTCTGCAATATGAAAGGATATACAAATGGTTTGGCTATTGGGAGCACCCATTGAAATTTTAATGTATATCTCTTTCTTTTTCTCTGTTTTTCCAAACACCCACATATCAGAAAGGTGATATAGTGTGTCCGGCAAGGGACCTTCCGAGTAATTCTCGACTTGCAAAGCGGCAATTATTTCATTCCGCCGATACGAACTAATTTCTAATTTCAATAATGCATTGAAGTTTTTATCGCGGTAATCACGAAACACGATGTCATAAATCTTGGTTTTTTGATGAAAATCATCCAAAAACCGCTGCACCTGCTCCCTGTTTACACCTGCTGACTCCAAGTTGTTTCATGTTTTGCATGCAAAGATATTTGTTTCTATCCACTAAACAAATAATTACACGTTAAAGTTTAAAATACGGCTAAATATTGAATAATATGACTTTTATCGTTTTATTTACACCATCCAAACCCCTCCCCTGTACTCGTCCCCGACTAAGCAGATTTATTGGCGGGACAAGGTTTACGAAAACGCACTGCGAGAGTTATTAAAACTCAAAACAAGCCTGAACAGGCACTGATTGAATTGTTTTCTTTTCTGACAAACCCAAATATTCACTCCAACATTCAACGTCATCACTTGGAGCTGCAATCCACAAAAGTTTTCTAGGTCTTGAAAATGCAACATAAACGACTCTAATCTCTTCATAATCTTTATTTCTCTTTTCTAAATTGGGTTCAGAATATCTTGGGTTCAGAATTGTGCTATAATTTTTAGATGCAGAATCTTTATTTAAAAAAACCAATATCGCATCTAATGACATTCCTTTTACAGAATGTATAGTATTAATATATTTATCCTGATTTGTTGCTTCATCATAATAAAATAATTTTTCCACTTTTACATCTGATCTACTCAAAACTATTGGCAAGTCTACACCGTTATTTTTTGTTGTCTGTTGCCATATTTTAAGAGTACTATTATTTATTACACCTAGTTTTTCAATGAAATATCAAAATATATTACACCTTTTATTTGAACTCTTTTATACATAAAAACCTAAAATATTCTGTATCATCAATTTAGGGGTGCTGAGTAGTTACAGCAAAGAAGAAATTAATTGTGAACTGTTATAATTTGCTTTATTTGTATCTATTTTCAATTCAAAAAATTGTATCTTTGACTTGTAAAATGATTTCCTTTTTATTTATAATAGCACTCTGATATCTTTACAATAACTAACTACAAATTACATCTTTATGAAAAAAACAGTTTATTTTTTTATTGCCTTATTTTTTATCCTTGGAAATGAATCGTTTGCTCAAACAAAAGCACTAAACAGCATTTCGATAACTAAAGCTGATTTGACAAAAGCAGGAACATCAATTCCGATGACTTCGATTGGTGAACCGGTAAGTTCGGTAAAACTTTACGAGCCAAGGTGGATAGAAGCTACTGAGGCCACCCCGGCCTATGGCGTTGTAGAAGGATCGATATTCCCGGTTGATCCGAAAGGCTGGCCCATCAATTTCAGAGTTTTACTTCCTGCCAGTTGGTCGCAACACGCCATGCAGGCCGGAGGTGGTGGAATGAACGGCACCATTACTGTTCGTGAAGGTAGAAATCCGTTAATCAACAAAGGTTTTGCACTTTATGGAAGCGATTCGGGACATCAGGCCGGTGGTATGGGTTTTGGTGGAGGACAAAACAAACCGTTGGCATCGGGTCCTACTCCCGGTGATGAGTGGGCAACAAACGATGAAGCTATCAAAAACATGGGTTACATGCAACTAAAGAAAACCCACGATGCTGCAATGGTGATTATGGAAAGAGTGTATGGTAAACGTCCTGCTTATAACTACTATGTAGGTACCTCACACGGAGGACGCGAAGCCTTAACCGTAGCCCAACGTTATCCAAAAGATTATAATGGAATTATTGCTAATGTACCTATTGTCAATTTCTCAAGTTTAATGCTTGCACCAGAATTGATACGGATTCAGGAAAAGCCATTAAAAAACTGGGTGACACCGGCTAAAGTAAATGCAATAAGAGCCGAATTTCTTCGTCAATGTGATAAACTCGATGGATTAGCCGACGGTATTGTGAACAATTATATGGCAGCACGGGCTATCTTTAATGTAAATGATGGCATTGGAACCAATGATCCATGGGCTGCATTACGTGCACCAAATAACATTGACCCTGATCCAACTGATAAATCGGAATCGGCAAAACTTACCAATGAGCAGATTAAAATTATGGAGTTTGTATATAGCACTTATAAATTTGCAACGCCGTTGGCAAATGGAGTAAAGAGTTTCGGCATGTGGCTTCCTACGACTGAACCTGACGGTTTTGGAATGATTACCGCACAACGATTTAAAGGACAGGAAGGTGCTGCTGAAAATGCGTCCATGCACGGTTCGCTAGGAACGTTGGGTGTAACAGGATTTCTGATGCAGGACATTAAAGCCAACCCGCTTGACTATGTGGAAGGTGGCAAATGGAACAAGCGACGCGAGTTGATTTCCGGCTGGCTCGATTCTACCAATCCCGATCTTACAGCTTTTTATAAAAATGGTGGAAAAATGATTGTCACCATTGGTACAATGGATAATATCGCTTCACCCGGCGCACAACTCGACTATTATCAGTCATTGCTCGACAAGATGGGACGTAGCACTATTGATAAATTTGCCCGTTTGTACGTTGTACCGCAGGCAGGACACGGTTTATCAGGAAGAGCCTACAAAGTAACCGGTGAAGGTAAGCCTGCAGAAGCAAAAAACATTTCGTCACCTAATGGCGATGATAATATGGGATTACTTGTCAATTGGGTAGAAAATAAACAGGCTCCTTCCAAAACGCTGGTTATTGATCCGAAAGGCAGAATAAATCAAATACAAGAAGGTCCCGGTTACTTGTTGTGCTCCTATCCTAATTATTCGGAATACGTAAGTGGTCCTGCCGATCAGGTTTCGTCATATGTTAGTGCGGAAAAATAAGCTAAATTAAAACAACCAGCTCTTCATAATAAGATCTGTTCCTGAAGAGGATTATAAGTAACCTGAAATGATGCACGATAACTGTTTTGATTTGTTTTGAAAGGTTGGTTATTAATTCCAAGAATTTTATTATTGGCATGATAAACCATTTATAAGAATAAACGGATTATCTTCTAAAAGAAAAGACGCAAATTCACTGGTGGATTTGCGTCTTTTCAATTGATTCATTCATTCATTTTTTCTATTGAATGAATTAAAGCTGCACCATGTCAATGTACTGACTGTTTGATTTTATCATACCATCGGGTGAAGTAAAATAAATCCAACAATGTATACTTTGACCAGCCCAAACTGCGGGCAATTCAACATCTACCGTACCAACGTTTCGCAAAACATTGTTTTGTTTTAGCAAAGCTTCTTTGGTTGTAGTATTGAAAAAGGCCAAATTGACCTGATCATTGGCCGTATTACCTGTCAAATCAGTGTAACTCCAATCAATTTTAATTGTTGAATCTACTGTTTTGACTAATGATACCTGACCTGTACCATAAAGACCACCGACTGATATTTTCAATTTACTATAATCTAATGCATAGTCAGGTGATTCACCGGTTATAGCATCTTTCATAGCAAGGGAAACAGCCTGATTCTTAACCAATGTGCTGCCGAATGTAATTTTAAACAATTCGCGCATACAACTTAGTTCGCTATTGACAAATCCAAATTTAGTACGTTGTGCCACTTGCTTAACCGTATTTGGATTAGAAGGAGCCTTGAAAATTTTGAGAATGCATTTCCCATCTTTGGTATTCGCAGCTACTGCGCTACCGTGACGCCCGGAAATTGCTCCGAACGTTGTTGAATTGTATGTTGCCATATTCTTCTGAATTTTTGATTTTAAATTTATAATTATTTTCTCCAATTTTTAACTGATTCTAATGATTTTGAACCTCGCTAAACCGTGGACCATCTGTGGAGCATCAGTGGAGCATCAGTGGAAGATAGTTATACTTACTGAGGTGGAGGTCGTGACTTTATTTTCATATTTTTTCTTTTTGTATGCGGCACAAAAAAAATGCAGCACGGGATCATTGTGCTGCAAAGAAATATGAAAAGAATGTGTTAATTACAAAAAAAGGACTTGTATAATCTGGTATTGAAGATTATACAAGTCTAAACAAGTTTGTACAAGACAGTACAAGTTCTTTTTCTATTTTACTATGTCAAAATTAGTTATTTTGAATCTAAATCAACAAGAATTGAAGTTATTCTGGATTTGTATTTTTCCAGATTTTCAGTGTCAGACTTGTCAAATGGATTATTCAAAACGAACTTGCATTGAAATATACTGTTATAAGAGCCAATGTCTCTACCAAACAATTGTTTTAACGCTTCATACATATGTTTTTTCTGTCCATCAATAATATTGATTAGCGGAGGATTGAATGACTCTAACGCTTCCAATATAAATCGTATTCTCTTACTTCTTTCAGTTGTAAAATTATTTTTCAAAGCAAGTGCAAGTATCTCGCTTCTAGGATGTAACAAATATAATGCAAATGAAGTTGTTTGGTCAAAACCTTTTTCGGTAATACTTCCTGTATTAAAATTTGATATACCTATTGCTGATTCTTTTTCCTGAATTTCATAATAAATCACACGGGTTTCTTCAAAAAGTTTTTCATATCCATAAAGATCAAGGTTATTAATCCATTGATCAGGAAGAAATATTGATTTCCAAAACCTTCTTTTTTTATATAAAGAAGCAAGCTCAAAATAAATGAGCTGGATAGTCCTAAAATGAATTGGTATTCCCTTTGGGGGGTAAAACCAAAACATTTTTAAAAGCTTAGCATAAAAAACGTACTGTTGATTAAATGAAAATGGGAGTTTTTTTAATTCAGTGACACATTTATATGGAGAATTTATATTCTCGATTACAAAATGATACTGTTTTAACAAAATGTTTAAAAAGTCTTTTAGATTAAAACTTTTTCTTTCAATTGAAAACCTGACTTTTTCAAAATCCAGATACATATTAATCATAAATTCACTCTCATTAAATTGGTTTTTTCCAATAAAATGGTCCAGATCGTAATTGTATGCAATTATGCATAACTGGTCTTCTCTGATTTTCTTTTGCATGTTTTCGCATATTCTTCAGATTATAATGAGTGTTTTAGATTTTTTTGTTGAAATCGAAATACAAAAATAGGAATATTTGCTAAATTAATAAAGTCATATTGAGATAATTAAGAAAATAATTTCAAATATTTATTTATACTCTCGCTTATTTATCAGTAAATCAATATGATATTAATGTATTTGAACACACGTACGAGAGCGTTAATATATTATAAAATGGGAATTTGGTGGAATTCAAATTGGGGATAATTTGAATTTGTAGAACGCGTACTATAAAATATATTCAATTTTATTTGGTTATTTCAATTACTTATATTACTTTTGTAGCGTGATTACAAAGAAATAAATTTGAAAACGACATTAAAACATATAGCAAGCATACAAACTGGGGTTTTTGCCAAGCCGGCTGCAGAGGGCGAAGTGATTTATTTGCAAGCCAAACACTTTGATGAGGCCGGACAGATAAGTGCAGAACTTCATCCCGATTTGATGGCTGATACTATTTCGGAGAAACATTTGCTCCGGCATGGGGATGTGCTTTTTGCAGCTAAGGGTGTAAGAAATTTTGCAGCAGTATATGATATTGAAGAGCCGGCTGTGGCTTCCACTTCCTTTTTTGTTATCCGATTGGAAGAGGAATTTAAGAACAGAATATTGCCGGAATTTCTGGTTTGGCTAATGAATCATCCTGTATATCAGGCATATTTAAAAGGTCAGGCCATGGGCAGTTCCATTGCTTCTATATCCAAAGGAGTGCTGGAAGATCTT
>Ga0209123_1001492_pt1 | contig 22983 bp, 16 predicted proteins | sample BarGraIncu00431A_FD_184500 | JGI IMG/M metagenome (GOLD analysis project Ga0209123, IMG submission 184500) | Arctic peat soil microbial communities from Barrow, Alaska, USA - Barrow Graham LP Incubations 004-31A (SPAdes) (version 2) | ecosystem: Environmental > Terrestrial > Soil > Wetlands >...
TAAGAAAGAAGTAAAACTAAACTCTGTAACGCCAGAAGATGAAAAGTTTTTACCTAACATAGATAGTGTTTTTGATAAGGTTTCGCTTAAGGATGGTATGACAATTTCATTCCATCATCATTTAAGAAATGGCGATAATGTATTGAATTTAGTGGTGGATGCTATTGCTAAAAGAGGAATAAAAAACATTACATTAGCTGCAAGCGCTCTGTTCCCTAATAATTTGCCTTTAGTTGAGCATATTAGAAACGGTGTAATTACTAAAATTGTTACTAATTATATGTCAGGTCCAATAGCTGAAGAAATTTCTAGAGGAATATTAAAAACACCAGTTATAATGCACACCCATGGTGGACGTGCTAGAGCAATAGAAAGTGGAGATTTACACATAGATGTGGCTTTTATTGCAGCACCAACAGCAGATAACTATGGAAACATCAATGGATTATATGGAAAATCTGCCTGTGGAGCATTAGGATATGCAGTGGCAGATGCCCAGTGTGCAGATCTGGTTGTAGCAGTAACTGATAATTTAGTCCCATATCCAACTTGCCCAATAGAAATAAGTCAAATATATGTGGATTATATTGTAAAAGTAGATTCTATCGGCGATCCAGATGGAATAGTATCAGGTACTACAAAAATTACTAAGGATCCAGTAGGACTTAAAATAGCTAAAATGGCGAGTGAGGTTATGGTGGCGACCGGTCTTGTTAAAAATGAAATGTCATTTCAAACAGGTGCAGGTGGAATTTCTTTAGCTGTAGCTGCGGAGCTCAGAAAATATATGAAAGAGAATGCTATAGTTGGAAGTTTTGCATCTGGTGGAATAACTGGATACCTTGTAGATATGTTTGAAGAAGGGTTATTTAAATATTTATTTGATGTACAGTGTTTTGATATGCAAGCAATTAAGTCTTATGTAAGTACGCATAAACATCAAAGAATGTCTGCATCGATGTATGGAAATCCAGATAACAAAGGTGCCGTTGTAAACAAGCTAGACATAGTTATCTTGGGTGCTACGGAAATAGACACAAATTTTAATGTCAATGTAACCACTGGTTCAGATGGAACTATCATGGGTGGTTCCGGAGGCCATAGTGATACAGCAGCAGGGGCTAAACTTACAATAATTGTAACGCAATTAACTAAGGCAAGGCTTCCAATTATTAAGGATAATGTAACTACGATAACAACACCAGGAGAAAGCATTGATGTTATTGTAACAGAAAGAGGAATAGCAGTTAATCCAATAAGGACAGACATAATAGATAAATTAAAGAATACTAACCTTCCTATAAGGACGATTGGTGAGTTAAAAGATATAGCTGAGAAAATAACAGGTAAACCCAAGCAAATTGAATTTTCAGATGAAATAGTTGCAGTTATAGAATATAGAGATGGTTCTGTAATTGATGTGGTTCGAAAGCCACTATAGAAGGTAATTTAAAAACCAATTTAGCAAGAGGGGGAAATGTTTATGAAGAAAATAAAATTGACATTAGCTGTGCAAATTGTTATTGGTCTGATTTTAGGAGTTATAGTAGGAGCTATATTTTATGGTAATCCCAAATTAATAATTGTACTTAAACCAATGGGTGATGTCTTTTTAAGGTTAATTAAAATGATAGTTGTACCAATTGTCTTCTGCTCATTAGTTGTAGGTGTAGCAGGTGTGGGAGATGGAAAGGAAGTTGGGAAAATTGGTATTAAAACGATTGTATATTTTGAACTTATTACTACGATTGCAATTTTTATAGGTTTAGTAATAGGCAATGTAGTTCATCCAGGAACGGGGATAGATATGCATTCACTTGTAAAGACAAGTATTTCGAGCTATGCTGGTACTGCAGCAACTGCTAAGACACATGGTTTCATAGATACCTTTGTGAATATTGTACCAACTAATATTATGGAGTCATTAGGCAAAGGGGATATGCTTCCAATCATTTTCTTTTCAGTTATGTTTGGTTTAGGAATTGGGGCAGTTGGAGAAAAAGGCAAACCAGTCCTCCACTTCTTTGAGGGGGCTGCTCAAGCAATGTTCTGGGTAACTAATCAAATAATGAAGGTGGCACCAATTGGTGTATTTGGATTAATAGGTATAACAGTTTCAAAATTTGGTCTTTCTTCTCTAATCCCACTTGGCAAATTAGCGGTAACAGTTTATGGTGCTATGATATTCTTTGTAATCGTTGTCTTAGGATTAGTGGCTAAAATGGTTCATATAAATATATTCTCATTTATAAAACTTTTAAAGGATGAGTTAATTTTGGCATTTAGTACTGCAAGTTCTGAAACAGTTTTACCAAGAATTATGCAAAAAATGGAGAAGTTTGGTTGTCCAAAGGCAATAGCATCCTTTGTTATACCAACAGGATATTCTTTTAATCTAGATGGCTCCACTTTATATGAAGCTATAGCAGCACTTTTCATTGCTCAACTATATGGAATACACTTACCACTACTTACGCAAATCAATTTAGTGGTTGTATTAGCAATCACTTCAAAAGGCATAGCAGGAGTTCCTGGAGTATCATTTGTAGTGCTTATGGCTACATTAGGATCTGTTGGCATTCCAGTAGAGGGGTTAGCATTTATAGCAGGTATAGATCGTATCTTAGATATGGCAAGAACAGCAGTAAATGTAGTTGGTAATTCACTTGCTTGTGTAGTTGTATCTAAATGGGAACATCAATATAATACTAAAAAAGGAAAGAAATATGTAGAAGAACTGAAAGAAGTAGCAGTAAGTAGTTTATAAAATTTAGCGTCGCAAATAACCCCATATCTAAGGATATGGGGTTATTTGCTTCTGATGTCTGGGACTAATCTCAGACATCAGAATAGCAGATTCTACCATTAAAGAGTATTATCTTTATTCATTAAGGTGGTTAGCAAATCTATTTCATAGTTATCCTTCGAGGAAGTTAAAAATTTAATACTATTTTTACAATAGAATTGTAAATTTTCATTCAAGTATATATTAAAAATTTTATTTAAATTATCATTACTTTTCATTTCATTTTTAATTTGAGCTTTTACCATATATACGATTCCAATTTCATGAGGATTTTTTAGCAATCTTGAATGTAAATCTGAATTTTTTAAATATTTTAAAGCACCTTCATAATTTCCTTCATTAATTATTATTTTAGACATAAAGGCTTCTACAATAGACTTTTCCCACATTAAATCGAATTGTTTATATATATCCATAGCCCTTTGAAAATACGTTTTTGCTTCAGAATACGCTCCCATATTGAAGCATGTTTCACCAGCATTTATATTAAAAATAGATAGACTGGTAAGTATATTTTTTTCTTCACATATTTTTATTGCTTTTTTAAAAAATACTAAAGCTTCCTGTAATTTCATGTTTTGTCTTCTTATATCTCCTATATAGTTATAAGCGGCTGCTATACTTAAGGCATATTTATCGGCTACACTTTTAGTTACATTAAAAACATTTATAGATTCATTAAAGAGTTTCTCTGCTTCGTTATATTTTCCCTGCATTTTTTTATATAGTGCTTTAAATCGTAAAAATACGCCTATTTCCATATGATAATTACAATCTGCTGCTTTATCTAAACCTATATTTACATATTTTATCATGTCATCAATATTATTGGTCTGAATACAATAATATATCATCTGCTTATACCCTTCTATAGAGTAATCTGAATCATCAATTTCATTAGCTTTTTCTATCATTTCACTTATGAACTCAACACCTTTCTCATAATCACCTTCGCGTATAAGATATCTTCCTTTAATATGTAGAAATTCTATCTCTAATCTCAAAACTTCCTTAGAATTTTTATAATCAGTTTTTACTTTTGATAATAAAATTTCTATTTTCTTTATGCTTTTAACGGTTTTGTTGTTACTAAAATATAAGTTATTATAAAAATTAACATCTTTAGAATATAGTACTGGATAAAGTTCATGGCTAAAATTAAAATATACATTTAAACTTTTTATACTATATTTTAATGTTGATATATTATTATCTGCATTTGAAAAATGATAAACAAGTTTATTGTAATTGTTTACATCCTGTCTGTTGTTTGTTAAGCTTTTTTCTATAATATATCCTATCTTATTATGAAGAATTCTCCTTCTTGCCAAGGATAGATTAATATAAATGAATTCTCTTAATTTCTGATGCGTAAACATAAAACTTATTACATTATTGTTAGTAACTTCTTTTAATATGAATTTATTTTCAAGTTCTTCTATTGAATCAATTATTTTAAGTTCTTCTTCTCCTGTAAGTTCATGTAAGATGTATAATGGAATTTCATCAAAAAATAGAGATGAGATTCTCAAAATGTTTTTACATTCTTCTGAAATATCTAAAAACCTACTTTTCATTATATCCTGCATTTTAGAAGACATAATATTTATATCACTATTAAATTTTATAGTATTAATATATTCTGTTAAAAAAAATGCATTTCCTTCAGTTTCTTTGTAAATTTTATTTAATACCTCTTTATTAAAATTGTTTTTGGGAAGAACAATTTTAATGAAATTTTCTACTTCAACATTATTAAATCTTAACAAATCAAGCCTTAAAATTTTATTATGTTTATTTGCTGAAACTAGGAATTTATCTATTTCGATATTGTATTCATTTCTATAGGTCATGAAACACAAAATGTTACTATTACAATGTAAAATCATACTGCTTAAAATCTTTAAACTACCATTATCAATCCACTGTATATCTTCAAAAATAAGTATTACTTTTTTTGTTTCTGCTATTTTAGCAAGTATATTAGTTATTATATTACTGATAAATTCATATTTTAACGTATATTTACTATCTGAAAGTTTAATGCCGCCTTGTTCTATATTGCTTAATTTATTAAAACCTGAAAAACAATTTTCAATAATATTTTCCCATAAAGTTGGAATTTTTATTTTTTTACATTTCATAATTTGAGATAGTTTAGATAATATAACATTCCATGGCTTTAAAATGCAATCTTTTTCAAATTGAAAACAATAAGTTTCTAAAACATAAGTTGTATCCTCATCTACTATTTCTATAAATTTATCTTTAAGTCGTGTTTTACCTATACCAGCTTCACCTACCAAAAGCACGGATTTTAAACATCCATTTTTCTTGAAATTATTGTAGGCATTTTGTAATATTCTCAATTCATTATATCTTCCATAGAAAAATTCATCAGTGTTTTTATTAATTCCCCTTGTATTCATAATATCTACTATTTCATTAACTACGTTTAATATTTTATCATTAGGAGAAATGGATAATTCATCTTTAAATAATCTCTTAACATTATTGTATGCTTCAATTGCTATGGTATATTTGCCTTGTTTTTTATAACTTTCAAGTAAATATACATAAGCATTTTCATTAAATTCATCTATTTTTATTAATAACTTTGAATATTTTTCAACAATATTATAATTATTATGTTGTAATTCTAATTCTATTTTTTTATTTAATCTATCTATATATATACATTCCAAATTTTCACGCATTTCTAATATCCAAATTTCAAAATTATTTGCATTTTTAGGACAAAATCCCTGTAGAAATTCCCCTTTAAAAACATCTATTTCATTTTCATCTCTCATAAACTTATATATATCTACATCTATTTCTATATTTGGATTGAGCATAATTATTGATTTTTGAGGGGATACCAATACCGAAATATTAGAGCATTTATTTATTTTATAGATAGCATTTCTTAGATTCTTTTTAGCATAACCTTCTTCTTGATTAGCCCAAAAAAGTTCTGAAAGATGTTCTCTGTTATCTTGCTTATTTAGTAGTAAATAACAAAATAGGCCTTGAGCTTTACTATAAGGGAAGAATATTTCCTCCTTATTGACAGTTACGCTAAAATTACCAAACATTTTACAATATATATAATCCATCAAATCACTCCCATATAATTCCATAAACTTCCTTATACAAATTATACTACAATTTGGATAAGAATCCAAAATATAATTCCGAATTAATAGATGTAACATAGACGTAATGGTATAATATTACATTAATGAAAGAATAAAAATGGAAATATGATTATGTCAAAGATATAAATGCATATAGATGTGAGAGACTTTAATGTGCTACTAATGTGCAGTATATACTTTGAAATTTTAACGTATTTTGTTAGTGAATTATAATAGACACTTATTTGACGCTTTGATGTTAAAATTAATTTATAATCAATATAAAGATTGAGGATAATTAGCAGCGAGGTAATCATTAGGTTTATAGTTATAATTTATATACAAAGGTCAATCACATGAAAAGAAAAATTTCTGAAGTTAAGGTTAGTAGCATCCTTAGGCATAGAAGATAAATTTGTATCAAAATATAAGGGGAGTGATAATAATAAAGTTGCATTTCATTAAAGTAAATCCAGCAGGGAATATGACAGTTTTTATTTTAGATCATGTCCCGAGACAATTTCATATCAATGTTGCTAATAAAATTATGGAGTATGGAAGCATTAATGCAGAGCAGGTTGGTTTTATAGAAAAACATTGTACAGAAGAAGGAAAAAGTAAAAACTGTATTAGACTTCAGATGATGGGGGGAGAGTTTTGTGGAAATGCTGCAAGGTCACTAGCAGTGGTTTTAGTAGAAAAGGACTATTCTTATGTGGAAATGAGAAATGAAAAATTTATTGTTCCACTAGAAGTATCAGGATTTAACGGAGTAATAAATTGTGAGGTAGAGCGTTTAAAAAACAACAACGAATATAATTCTAAAATTGTTATGCCTTTAGTTAAAGAAACTAAAGATTTTTATGTCAATCATAATGGAATCGTATACAAATGTTTTCTGGTAGAGTTTCCAGGGATAATTCACTTAATAGTAGATTGTGAAGGAATATCTGATAAAGAGGGATTCTTCTTAAAAGTAAAAAGCAAACTGGAATATACAGGCTTTGAAGCATTAGGAGTTATGTTTTACGATTATAAAAAATCGTACATGGAACCATTAGTATATGTTAAGAGAACAGACAGTTTGTTTTGGGAAAAAAGCTGCGCTTCAGGTACATCCGCTTTGGCGGTAGTATTAACGCAAAAACAAAAAATGAGCTTAGACATTTTAATTAAGCAGCCGGGTGGAGAACTTCAGGTAACTACTAAATGGGATAATGGGTGTATAAAAAAAATTTGCTTAAATGGTAACGTTAAAATTGTTGCTGAAGGTAAAGTTTATATATAATAATTAAACATAAGTATTTATAAAAATAATACAAAGTTGTTTACACTATCACAAATTTTTAGGGGGTAAGAAAAATGAAAGAGATATTTTTGACAGGAAATGATTTAACTTTAGATGAGATGGTAGATATAGCCAGAAGAGGTTGTAAGGTTTCAATAAAAGAAAGTGCTCTAGAAAGAGTTAAAAAATCAAGAGCAATAATTGATGATATAGTTAAAAATGAAAAGGCAGTTTATGGTGTAACTACAGGCTTTGGCGAGTTTTGTAATGTGAGTATTTCTAAAGAAGATTGTAAAACACTTCAAAGAAATTTAATTTGTTCACATGCTTGTGGATATGGTCCTAAATTTTCAAATGATGTTGTAAGAGCTATAATGCTTTTAAGAGCTAATGCACTATCAAAAGGATTTTCAGGAATAAGACCGGCTACTTTACAAACACTGATTGAAATGATTAATAAAGGCGTTTATCCAATAATTCCTGAAAAAGGATCTTTAGGAGCATCAGGAGACTTAGCTCCACTTGCACATATGGTTTTACCTATGATTGGTGAGGGTGAAGCCGAGTATAAAGGAGAAGTATTACCAGGTAGCATTGCTATGGAAAGAGCAGGGATTACCATAATAGAACTTGATGCAAAAGAAGGATTAGCGCTTATAAATGGCACTCAAGTTTTAACTGCAACAGGTGCTCTAGCTACTTACGATGCCATAAAGTTATTAAAAACTAGTGATATAGCGGCAGCTTTATCAATGGAAGCTTTAAGAGGAATTACAGATGCTTTTGATCCAAGGATCCATGTACTAAGACCTCATCCAGGACAATTAGCAACAGCAAGAAATATATTAAAACTAGTTGAAGGCAGCACTTATGTAACAAGACAAGGCGAAATAAGAGTGCAGGATGCCTACTCATTAAGATGTGTACCACAAATTCATGGTGCAAGTAAAGATACTATAAACTATGTAAAAACTAAAGTTGAAATAGAAATAAATTCTGTTACAGATAACCCTATAGTAACAGAAGAGGGAGATGTAATTTCAGGAGGTAATTTTCACGGAGAACCAATGGCATTAAGTTTTGACTTCTTAGGAATTGGAGCAGCTGAAATTGCTAGCGTATCTGAAAGAAGATTAGAAAGATTAATCAACCCTCAATTGAATGATTTGCCAGCATTCTTAGCTAAACATGGTGGATTAAACTCAGGATTTATGATTACACAATATGCAGCAGCAGCTTTAGTATCTGAAAATAAAATACTAGCCCATCCTGCATCAGTAGACTCAATACCTTCGTCAGCTAATCAAGAAGACTTAGTTAGTATGGGAACAATAGCAGCAAGAAAGGCTAGAGATATAGTTGATAATGCATCTAGAGTAGTTTCAACAGAAATATTAGCTGCATGTCAAGCTATAGATTTCAGAAAAGGTGCTGGATTTAAGCTTGGCATGGCAACTCAAGAAGCTTACAATTTAGTTAGAAAATCTGTAGACTTTATTGAGTACGATATAGTTATGTATAAAGATTTAGATAGAGTCACTGAACTTGTTAAGAGCGGAAGATTATTAGAAGCAGTAGAAAAAGTAGTTGAAATAGAATATTAAGAAATTATATAAGGACATAAAATCCAACAAATTCAAAAAACTATTTTATAGCTGAGAGGATGAATAAGTTTCATATTTAATTATTAGCATAAAATAAAGGGAGGTCTTTATGAGTAATAATGTAGTAGTGAATAAAAGTGAAAAAGTAGTAGCAAATGAAAGTGAAAGTGAAAGTGAAAGTGGGTTAAAACGATCTCTAAAACCAAGACATATGAACATGATTGCTATAGGTGGTGCAATAGGAACAGGGCTATTCTTTACTTGTGGTAACGCCGTTAGTTCCTCAGGTCCTGGTGGTGCAATTGTAGCATACGGTATTATGGGTATTCTTGTGTATTTCTTAATGACATCATTAGGAGAAATGGCAACAATGATACCAAGTGCTGGTTCATTTGAAACCTATGCATCAAGATTTATTGATCCAGCACTGGGATTTGCACTAGGCTGGAACTATTGGTTTAACTGGGCTATCACTGTTGCGGCAGAATTGGTTGCTGCTGGACTTGTTATTAAATTTTGGTTGCCTAATACTCAAACAACATTTTGGAGTATAGGATTCTTGATTATTTTAGTAAGTTTAAATCTCATGTCTGCAAGAGCATATGGTGAAGGTGAATTTTGGTTTGCAAGTATTAAGGTTGTAACAATTATTGTATTTCTTATTGTTGGTGTACTTATGATATTTGGAATCATGGGAGGCCATTCAATAGGTTTTAGTAATTGGGTGATTAACGATGGAAAAGGTCATGCTGCGCCATTTGTAGGAGGTGGAATAGCGATATTATCAGGCTTTTTAGTAGCAGGTTTTTCTTTCGCAGGTACTGAGGTGGTTGGTCTTGCGGCTGGTGAATCAGAAAACCCAGAAAAAGATGTACCAAAGGCAATAAATACAGTTTTTTGGAGAATACTTATATTCTACATTGGTGCAATTGCTGTTATTAGTTTTATTATTCCTTTTACTGATCACAATTTATTGAAAAATAGTGTATCAGATGTAGCATTTAGCCCATTTACTATGGTATTCCAAAGATCTGGTATTGCAGCTGCTGCTTCCATAATGAATGCAGTTATATTAACTTCTGTTCTTTCATGTGGTAACTCAGGACTTTATGCAGGATCTCGTATGATATACGCTATGGCTAAAGAAGGAAAAGCTCCAAAATGCTTTGGAAAATTAAATAAGAGAGGTGTTCCAACAAATGCACTTATTCTTACCGCAGCTGTTGCATCAACAGCTTTCCTTGCATCGCTTGTTGGTGATGGTAAGATATACTATATACTTTACAACTTGTCTGGAATTACAATCTTCATAGCATGGTTGGGAATAGCAGTTTGTCACTACAGATTCAGAAAAGCTTATGTTGCTCAAGGTAGAAAAATTGAAGACTTAAAATATAAAGCATTGTGGTATCCATTTGGTCCTATATTTGCATTAATACTTTGTGTTGTTGTTTTATTTGGTGCTAATATATGGGTTTTCAAAGCTGCGACCTTCAGCTGGTTTGACTTTATAACTAACTATGGAATTATTCTTGTGGTTATAGGTTTTTATCTTGGATACAAGATAGTAAACAAAACAAAGATAGTCCCTCTCAAGGAATGTAATTTTGAGCTTAGAGAATGCGAGAAATCAAATAATAAAAATTAATAAACAAATAAACTAATTCCTTAAGAGGTTACATGAAAATGTAATACTTCTTAAGGAATTTTATCTTAAGAAGTAGCAGGAGGATTTATAAATGTCTTACAATATTGAAATAATTAAAAAACAGCAACATATAACAAGTAAATGGTCTGGGGGTACAACAACTGAGCTTTGTATTTATCCTAGGGATTCACTATATGTTGATCGTAATTTTAAATGGAGGATAAGTTCTGCAAAGGTTGAAGTAGAAGAATCTATATTTACATCTTTACCCGGAATAGCTAGGATCATTATGATTATTGAAGGAGAAATACTTCTTAAACATGAAGGACATTATAATGCTGTGCTAAAAAGATTTGAACAGGATAATTTTAGTGGAGAGTGGACAACAACAAGTTTTGGTAAGGTAATAGATTTTAATTTAATGATGGCACAAGATTATAATGGAAAATTAGAATCAATTTTTTTAAATAAAGGTGAGACTAAAGATATAATATTATACAGCAATGTGAATGCTTCTTTAAAGTTTTCTCAAATAACAGAAGCTTTTTATGTAGTGAAAGGTGATGTGGAAATAGTTACAGGAACAAAGAAAATAATAAATCTTAATAAAGGTGATTTAGCATTAGTAACTACAATAGAGAAAGAAAATAATTTAAAATTTAAAATTTATAGTAGTCAGGAAGAATCTAATATTATAAGAGCCTCAATATTTTATTGTAAAGTGGTTAGAAAAAAGGATATGGATGGAAAGTGAAAATAATTTAAAGCGAGGAATGATGGACTTGGAGACGAAAAATTATTCGACAACTGTGAAATCACGTATGTTACTATACAGACTGGTATTAAAAAAGTGGATACGAAATATTCAAATCAGTTTATATTGGGGATTTTAGCAGGTGCTTATATAGCTTTTGCAGCAGCAGGATCAAATATGGCGGCATTTAATTTATTTGCAAAGTCAGAAACCTATGGTCTAGGTAAAGTTCTAGCAGGTTCTGTATTTGGAACAGGGCTTATGCTAGTTATACTAGCAGGGGGAGAATTGTTCACTGGAAATACAATGATATTAGCCAGGGTTTTAGATGGCAAAGTTAAGCTTAGCTCTATGCTTAGAAATTGGTTTTTTGTTTTTAGTGGTAATTTTGTTGGGGCCTTATTAATTGCCTATATGATGGTGCATTCTGGATTATTTAATAGTGGCGCAAATATGCTGGGCGGAATAACTATCAAAATAGCATCCTATAAAGTGGGATTGTCTTTTATGTCTGCCTTTTATTTAGGGATAATGTGTAACATGCTAGTTTGCCTAGCCGTTTGGATGGCCTATGGAGCAAAAGATATAGTAGGTAAGGTAGTTGCAATTTTTTTCCCAATATGGTTGTTTGTTACATCTGGTTTTGAGCATAGTATAGCAAATATGTTTTATATTCCAGCTGGGATATGGGCAAAAGCAAATTCAAGTTGGGCAGTTGAATCTCATATTAAACCTGAAATGCTTGCTAACTTAAATTGGCACAACTTTATACTTAATAACTTAGTTCCTGTAACAATTGGAAACATTGTAGGGGGAGCAATTTTTGTAGCTGGTATCTATTGGTTTGTTTATATAAAAAATGATTCAAAAATATAATTTATTATTTTAGATGATAAACTTAAAAAATAGATGTTTTAATGACGATTCTTTACTAAAATGTAAGTATGTTAAAATATAGAAAGGAAGGATAATGAATGATTAACAACATGAATATTAAAGAGGCTATGACAATTTCTTTAGATGATTATTTACCTGATATGCCTGAATTTGTTAAGGGGATAAGAAGAGCTCCAGATAGAGGTTTCCACCTTTCAAAATCTCAGACAGAAATATCACTTAAGAATGCACTTCGTTATATTCCAGATAAGTATCATGAAGAGCTTATACCAGAATTTATGAAGGAGCTTACTACAAGAGGCAGAATATATGGATACAGATTTCGCCCTGAAGGAAGAATATATGGAAAATCAATAGATGAATATGAAGGAAAATCGACTGAAGGTAAAGCTTTTCAGGTTATGATTGATAATAATCTTGATTCTGATGTGGCTTTATATCCTTATGAGCTTGTTACATACGGTGAAACAGGAAGTGTATGCCAAAATTGGATGCAATATAGACTTATAAAGAAATATCTACAAATAATGACTCAAGATCAAACTTTGGTTTTAGAATCAGGACATCCTCTTGGGCTTTTCAAATCTAAACCTGATGCACCAAGAGTAATAATTACAAATGCATTAATGATAGGCATGTTTGATAATCAAAAGGATTGGGAAATAGCTGAGGAAATGGGTGTTGCAAATTACGGACAAATGACTGCAGGCGGATGGATGTATATAGGACCTCAGGGCATAGTTCATGGCACTTATAATACTTTACTTAATGCAGGTAGAATGAAGCTTGGAATTCCCAATGACGGTGACTTAAGAGGCCATATATTTGTAACATCAGGTTTGGGTGGTATGAGTGGAGCTCAGCCAAAAGCAATTGAAATTGCAAATAGTGTGGGCATTGTAGCTGAGGTCGATGAATCAAGAATCCAAACAAGACTTGATCAAGGATGGGTTATGAGGCAATCATCAGATCTTGATGAGGTATTTGAAATTGCCGAGGAATATTTGAAAAAGAAAGAGCCAATGTCAATTGGGTATCATGGAAATATAGTTGATTTGCTAGAGTATATAGTGAAAAACAATAAAAAGATTGACTTGTTATCTGACCAAACATCCTGTCATGCTGCATATGAAGGTGGTTATTGTCCTAAGGGAGTAACATTTGAGGAAAGAACTGAACTCCTTGCTAATGATAGGGACACCTTTTGTAAATTAGTTGATAAGAGTTTAAGACGTCATTTTGAACTTATAAAAATATTGGTTGAAAGAGGAACGTATTTCTTTGATTATGGTAACTCATTTATGAAAGCAATTTATGATGCTGGAGTTAAGGAAATATCTAAAAATGGAGTAGATGAAAAGGATGGCTTTATATTTCCATCTTATGTAGAAGATATAATGGGACCTCAGTTATTTGATTATGGATATGGACCATTTAGATGGGTATGTTTAAGTGGAAAAAATGAAGACTTAATTAAAACAGATCATGCTGCAATGAGTTGTATAGATCCAAATAGAAGATATCAGGATAGAGATAACTATAATTGGATAAGGGATGCAGAGAAGAATAATCTTGTGGTTGGTACCAAAGCAAGAATACTTTATCAAGATGCTACAGGAAGAGTAAATATAGCTCTTAAGTTCAATGAAATGGTAAGAAAAGGAGAGATAGGAATTGTTATGATGGGTAGAGATCATCATGATGTAAGTGGTACTGATTCACCATTTAGAGAAACTTCTAATATAAAAGATGGAAGTAACGTTATGGCAGATATGGCTGTGCAATGTTTTGCAGGAAATGCAGCAAGGGGTATGAGTCTTGTAGCACTTCATAACGGGGGTGGTGTTGGAGTTGGAAAATCTATAAATGGAGGATTCGGTCTTGTACTTGATGGAAGTTATAGAGTAGATGAGATAATTAAATCTGCGATTTCCTGGGATGTTATGAGTGGAGTTGCAAGACGTTCTTGGGCAAGAAATGAGCATTCAATAGAAACGGTCATAGAATTTAATAATACACATATGGGAACAGACCATGTTACTATTCCTTATTTAGCAAATGAAAAACTCGTAGCGGATACTGTAAGTAAGTATTTTGATAAGTAATATATTTGAGAGGGATGTGCTTATGAAAAAAAAAGATCTACTTATAAAAAATGCATCGGAGCTTGTTACTTGTAGCGGGTTCAATGCAAAATACGGTGAGGAAATGAAAAATATTCATACCATTAAAAATGGAGCCGTTGTTATTGAAGGTGGCATAATTAAAGCGGTTAATACTACAGAAGAAATATTGAAAACTTACAATGAGGAAGATTATGAGGTTATAGATGCATCTAATAAATGTGTGCTTCCAGGATTTGTAGACTCTCATACTCATTTTATATTTGGTGGCTATAGGGCAGAAGAATTTGCTTGGAGACTCAGGGCAGATAGCTATATGGACATAATGGAGAGAGGCGGTGGAATACAAAACACTGTAAAAGCAACAAGGAATGCTTCTGCTGAGGAACTTTATAATGTTGGGTTTGAAAGGCTTAATGACATGATTAAGCTTGGAGTAACAACTGTGGAAGGTAAAAGCGGCTATGGCCTTGATTTAGATACGGAAATAAAACAGCTTAAGGTTATGAAGAAACTTAATGAAGAACATGCTATGGACCTCGCAATTACATTTTTAGGTGCTCATTCAATCCCACCTGAATACAAATGGAAAAATAATGAGTACATTGACTTTATTATAGATAATGTGCTCCCTGTTGTTAAAGATGAGAATCTTGCAGAGTTTTGTGATGTTTTTTGTGAAGACAAGGTTTTTTCCGTAGAGGAATCACGAAAACTTCTTTTAAAAGCAAAAGAAATGGGTTTTAAACTTAAACTTCATGCGGATGAAATAGTTACTCTTGGAGGTTCAGAGCTTGCAGCAGAGGTGGGGGCAATATCTGCTGATCATTTATTACATGCTTCAGACGAGGGAATAAAGGCAATGGCAGAGAAAAAAGTAATTTCGACTCTCCTTCCATGTACTGCATTTTGCTTAAAAGAGCCATATGCAAGAGCAAGGAAGATGATTGATAGTGGATGTGGCGTGGCACTAGCATCAGATTTTAATCCAGGGAGTTGTTTTACATATTCAATCCCTTTGGTATTTGCAGTGGCAGCGATATATATGAAGATGAGTATGGAAGAAGCTATAACTGCGCTTACAATAAATGGTGCTGCGGCTATCGGTAGAGCAGATTCCATTGGAAGTATAGACCCTGGTAAAAAGGGGGACATTGTTATTTTGAAATATCCTTCTTATAATTTTATACCATATAATACGGGTATAAACATTGTAGAGAAAGTAATTAAAGATGGGAATGTAGTTGTTAATATATAATTAATCCTAAATAGTAAAGGAGATAATAGTATGGCAAAATTAGTAGAGTGTGTTCCAAATTTTAGTGAAGGTAAAAATAAGCAAATAATTGAAAGTATAGTTGATGAAGTGAGAAATACAGAAAATGTAAAACTACTTGACTATTCTTCTGATAAAGACCATAACAGGACAGTTGTAACATTTGTTGCTGCACCTGAAGACGCTAAAAAGGCTGCTTTTCAGCTAATTAAAAGAGCATCAGAACTTATAGATATGAGGACTCAAAAGGGTGCTCATCCAAGAATGGGAGCAACAGATGTTGTTCCATTTATTCCAATTCAGGATGTTACCACGCAGGAATGTGTTGAGATGGCTAAAGAACTTGCAAAGAAGGTTGGCGAAGAATTAAATATTCCTGTTTATCTTTATGAAGATGCAGCTACTTGCAAGGCACGAACAAATCTTGCTAATATTAGAAAAGGTCAATATGAAGGATTTTTTGAAAAAATAAAACTTCTAGAATGGAAACCTGATTTTGGCCCATGCGAAATGAATGAAAAAAGCGGATGCACTGTTATAGGGGCTAGATTTCCACTTGTAGCATACAATGTGAACTTAGGCACAGATAATATGGAAATTGCAACTGCAATTGCTAAAAAGGTAAGATTTATAGGAGGCGGGCTTAGATTTGTAAAGGCAATGGGTGTAAAGCTTAGTGAGAGAAATATAGTTCAAATTTCTATGAATCTTGTAAATTATGAAAAGACTGCTGTATACAGAGCACATGAAATGGTTAAGATGGAAGCTCAGCGCAATGGAGTACCAGTTGTTGGTAGTGAAGTTATTGGATTGGTTCCTATGAAAGCATTGATAGACTGTGCTGAATATTATCTTCAAATAGAAAACTTTGATATAAGTCAAATACTTGAAAAGAAGCTTTCAGAATAAGGAATTAAAAACAATATAATTAAATATGATGAGGGGTTGAATTATATGAATATTGTTCCAAGTGATATCGAAATAGCTCAAAAGGCTAATATGCTACCAATTGCAAAAATTGCTGAAAAATTCGGAATTGATGAGGATGAATTAGAATCTTATGGTAAGTATAAGGCAAAGGTTTCTTTAAGTATTTTTGATAGACTAAAAGATAAAGCTGATGGAAAATTGATACTTGTAACAGCAATCACTCCAACTCCTGTAGGTGAGGGGAAATCAACCACAACTATTGGTCTTGGAGATGCTTTAAATAGAATAGGTAAGAAGACATGGATAGCTTTAAGAGAGCCATCCTTGGGACCTGTATTTGGAATAAAGGGTGGAGCAGCAGGCGGTGGATATGCTCAGGTAGTTCCTATGGAGGATATTAACCTTCACTTTACAGGGGATATGCATGCTATAACTGCATCAAACAACCTTCTTTGTGCAGCGCTTGATAATCATGTTCATCAGGGAAATAGTCTTAAAATAGACATTAGGCAGATTGTTTTTAAAAGAGTTATGGACATGAATGACAGAGCTCTTAGAAATATAGTTGTTGGTCTTGGTGGAAAGGTGTGCGGTTTTCCAAGAGAAGATGGTTTTATGATTACCGTTGCATCAGAGGTAATGGCTATTCTTTGTCTTTCTAAGAATTTAATGGATCTCAAAGATAGACTTGGTAAAATAATAGTAGCTTATAACATGGATGGTAAACCAGTAACCGCAAAGGAACTTAAGGTTAATGGTGCAATGACTCTTTTAATGAAGGATGCTATAAAGCCAAATATAGTTCAGACATTAGAAAAATCACCAGCAATAATACATGGTGGACCATTTGCGAATATTGCTCATGGCTGCAATAGTCTTATAGCTACAAAGCTAGGACTTAAACTGGGAGATTATTTAGTAACTGAGGCAGGTTTTGGTGCTGATCTTGGTGGAGAAAAGTTTTTTGATATAAAATGTAGATATGGACAATTGAAACCAGCGGCTACAGTAATAGTTGCTACTATTAGAGCACTAAAAATGCATGGTGGAGTAGCTAAATCAGATTTAGGAATGGAAAATCTTGCAGCTCTTGATATTGGATTTGAGAATTTAATAAAGCAAGTTGAAAATATAAGAAAGTTTAATGTACCTGTAATGGTTGCTGTAAACAGATTTACTAACGATACAGAAAAGGAAATAGAACTTCTTTTAAAAAAATGTAAAGACTTTGGTGTTGAAGTAGCACTCAATGAAGTTTGGGCTAAAGGCTCTGAAGGCGGAGTAGAGATGGCACAAAAGCTTGTTAAACTTGTAGAAACAGAAGAATCAAACTTTAAACCTATTTATGATGTAAATAGTTCAATACAAGATAAGCTTAATACTATTGTTCGCGAAATATATGGTGGAGATGGAGTTGTATTTGAATCAAGTGCTAAAAAACAAATGAAAAAAATTGAAGAATTAGGTCTTGATAAGATGCCTGTATGTATTGCTAAAACTCAATATTCTTTCTCCGATGACAGCAAACTTCTTGGAGCTCCAAAAGGATTTAATATTACAATAAAAACGGTAAGAGTTTCTGCGGGTGCAGGTTTTATAGTATGTGAAGCTGGAAATATAATGACATTGCCAGGACTTCCTAAGGTTCCGGCCGCACAAAAGATGGATATAGATGAAAATGGGGTTATAACAGGATTATTTTAGGCATCTATTTATGTTATGTCTAAAATATAGAGGGAGGAGAACATTATTATGTTATTAGTTGATAAAAGTGTTAGAGAATTCATTGATCAAACATCCCAAAATTGCCCTGTACCAGGAGGAGGAAGTATTGCAGCACTATCAGGTGCATCTGCCGCAGCACTTGTTTCAATGGTTGCAAGTTTAACCATTGGCAAAAAGGGTTATGAAGATAGTGAAGTTACGATGAAAGAAGTTTATGAACAAGCAAATATATATAAAGAAAAGTTTATAAAATATATTGATGCAGATTCAGAATCTTTTCATGGTGTAATGGATGCCTTCAAATTACCCAAAAACAATGATGAAGAAAAGGCTATAAGAAAAGAAACTATCCAAAATGCATTAAAGCATGCTTCAGAGACCCCATACAAAATAGCAGAAAATGCATATAGACTTATGGATTATTCAGAAAAAGCAGTAGAACATGGAAATAAAAATGCAGTAACAGATGCTGCTGTGTCAGCTATGATGGCGAGAAGTGCAGTTCTAGCAGCTCTTTACAATGTGAAAATAAATTTATCCTCAATAAATGATAGTGAGTTTGTAGCTACATTTGAAAAAAAAGTATCAGTTCTTGAAACTAATGTAGTTGAAAGAGAAAAACGAATACTTAGTAAAGTAGTTATATAATAGGGCTACAACCCAAGGTAAATCATTATTTGCCTTGGGTTGTTTTGTAATATGTTTAGTATACTAAATATTATTTTCCAAATATAATGAAGATAGCTATGCATATTTATAAATATATAAATAATTTGGGAGGCTAATTATTATGTTTGATAAAAATTATAAAATAACAAAAGAAGAGGTTTGGCAGGGACGAACTGATAGTGAAACCAATTATGATGCTTTTAGATGGCATCAATGTGTAAAGATAATAGATTTAAAAAGAGATGATATAAGTATCTATACAGGGAAATTAGGATTTGCTTTTATTGGTTTTTGTTGTGATGAAGGTGTAAGACGTAATGGTGGTAGGACAGGAGCAGCAAAGGGTCCCCAAAGCATAAGAAAAGAATTATCTAATCTACCATGCGATTTCCCAAAAGAAGTAAAACTTTTTGATGTAGGAGATATATGCTGTGAGGACTGTAATCTTGAGGAAAGTCAAGAGCTACTATCCAAAGCAATCGAAAAAGTTTTAAGCTTAAATCTTTTTCCTATTGTCTTAGGCGGTGGTCACGAAGTCTCTTTTGGAAATTATATGGGTACATTAAATTACTTATCAAAAAGAAGCAAAAAACCTAATATTGGGATAATAAATTTTGATGCTCACTTTGATTTAAGGCCTTATACACAAGTAACCAGCTCTGGAACAATGTTTAGGCAAATGGCAGATATATGTACACAGAGAGAACTTGAATATTCCTATCTATGTATTGGAGTTCAAAAACACAGTAACACTATAGATCTTTTTAAAACCGCTGATACACTTGGAGTTAAGTATATGCTTGCAAAGGATATTATAGATAATGACAATTGGAAGCTGATGGAAGATATAGATGACTTTATAAAATTAAAAGATTATCTATATGTAACTATATGTTCCGATGTATTTTCTACAGCTTTTGCACCAGGAGTAAGTTCATCACAGCCCCTTGGGCTAGATCCTGAACGCGTAATAAAGTTTCTTAAATACATTTTAAGGTCAAATAAGGTAGTAAGTTTTGATATAGCTGAAGTTTCACCAAGATTTGACCAAGACGATGTTACAGCGAATTTAGCAGCCGTATTAATTTTTTCTGTTGTCAATGCCCTTTGTGTAATAAATAGGTTAACTACGGAGATTATTAAATGAAAGAAAAAATGAATACAAAAAATTTGGTTTCAACTTCCGTTTTCATTGCAATTGCAGTAGTTATAAGGTCGCTTAGTATAATGATTCCAATCGGTGGTGCAGGTGCTATGAGAATTAGCTTTGATGGTATCTTTTATATTCTTCCTGGAATTATTTATGGACCGATTTATGGAGCATTTGCTGGAGGAATTGCTGACATTCTTGCATATATATTAAGACCAATGGGCCCATATATCCCATTGTTTACTTTAACAACCATGCTTTCAGGTTTTATTCCAGGGTTAATATGGAAGTATGTAAAAAGTGCTGATACTGAGAAATTAGTAAAATACTATATTACATCTTTTGTGGCTTTAGGATTAATAGGGGTTATTAATAATATTGTAATATTAGTATTTCCAAAATCAAATTTAGGAAGAATGATGTTTTCACTTGGAAAGAAAACTCAGTTTATTGGTATAGGGCTCGAGATTATAGCGGTACTTGGTTTTGCAATTTTGTTTTTTAATAATTGTATTAAAAAAATTAATAATGAAAACAAACTATATGATAACTATATTAAAATGATTTTTGCGATAGGATTACCTGCAATCATAATTTCAACAATTAACACTTATTTTTTAATATTGTTTATACCTGGACTTTCTAGTATAGGGTTTATGGTTTTGTGGATTCCAAGAATTTCAGAGGCATGTCTAATGATATTAATTCAGTCGTATATTATATCTGTACTTTTAAATATTTATGAAGTGGTGTTTAGAAGAGCTTAAATAGTAGTTCCTTTTTGAAATCTTTTGATATTGTAAAAAACAACATATTAATTAATTGTATTATAGAAGAATTATTACTAAAGTTTTATAATGGAGGAGTTTCTTCTTAATAATGGTGGGGATATTTAGATTAAAACTATTGACATTAAAATTAAAAGAATGTATATTATATACAAGAAGTTCGATTGTGTAAAATTTAATTTTGCAAAACTTATATAAAAATATGAAACTGAAGCAAATGATATGAACTTATAATAAGTTATTAGTGCATTTTAAGTTTGCGGAATACTAATAAAAGCTAAATTAATTATAAGAGGAGGAAAAGAATATGAACTTAATTGAAATTTTAAACACACGTTATTCTGTAAAGGAGTTTGATTCTACAAAGAAAATTTCTGATGAGGATTTCATCAAAATCAAGGATCTTTTAAGACTAAGTGCATCTAGTGTTAATGGTCAACCATGGCACTTTGTAATTGCAAATACAGATGAAGGTAAAAAACAAATTAGTAAAAGCACTCAAGGCTTTTTTAATTTTAATGAAGCTAAAGTGGTAGATGCTGCTCAGGTTGTTGTATTTTGTTCAAGAACTGATATGGATGAAGAATATTTACTTCATGTATTAGAAAAAGAGGATGTCGATGGTCGTTTTACTACGCAAGAATTTAAAGATAACCAACATATGGGACGTTCAAAATTTGTAAATATACATCGTGATGATGAAAAAGATTTACAAGATTGGATGGAAAAACAAGTATACTTAAACATTGGTAATTTTTTATTAGGTGTTGCGGCTCTTGGCATTGATGCTGTACCAATGGAAGGTTTTGATGCGAAAGTTTTAGATGAAGAGTTAGGTTTAAGTAAAAAAGGATATACAGCAATTGCTATAGTTGGATTAGGCTATCGCAGTTATAATGATTTTAACGCTTTATTGCCTAAATCTAGATTGAAAGAGGATGAAATCATTACTATCATCTAATAGATAAAAAATTTTCACTTTCTATTGCATGGGGATAGATTTAACTAAGGTGATATCACATGTGGAAACAAGGTTTTTAAAATAAATGAGTTATACAAAAGAGCCGAGTGAGATTTTATCTCACTTGGCTCTTTAATCATTCCAAAGTAAGTAGTCCGCGAATATATAAAATTTATGTAAATACATGAGGCGTTATACATTTTTGTAAACAATTTTATACATACTTAAAGGAAAATTGTAATATTTGTAGAAGTGATATATGAAGGATGAAGGAACAAATGAAATACAAACAAAATGTAATAAGACAACATTGTGGATATGTAAGATGAATTTTAAAATAATACATGAAAACGTTTATAATATTGTAAAAGGAGATGCAATTCTATGAAAATATTAAAATCTAGAGAAGCTGCTGAATTGGTAAATGATGGTGATTGGATTGTAACAGATGGGTTTGTTGGTAGTTGTTGCCCTGAAACCCTTACTACAGCTTTAGAAAAGCGATTTATAGAAACAGGTAAGCCTATAAACTTAAACCTTATGTACGCTGCGGCTCAGGGAAATCAAAAAGGAAAGGGTACGGATCATTTCGCACACGAGGGAATGACTAAAAGAGTTGTTGGTGGTCATTATAACATGTCACCAGCTCTCGGAAAATTAGCTGTAGAAAATAAAATTGAAGCATATAATTTTCCACAAGGAACTCTTGCTCAGCTATTTAGGGATATTGCAGGCAAAAGAGTTGGTACGATAACTCATGTAGGATTAAACACATTTGTTGATCCTAGAATAGAGGGTGGGAAATTAAATGATATTACAACAGAGGACATGGTAGAGGTAATTGAAATTAAAGGTGAAGAGAAGTTATTATACAAATCTGTTCCAATTGATATCTGTTTTCTAAGAGGGACTTATGCTGATGGAAATGGTAATATCACTCTAGAAAGAGAAGTAGCTACCCTTGAATCAACATCTATTGCACAAGCAACAAAAAACTGTGGTGGAATAGTTGTAGTTCAAGTGGAAAAAATAGTAGCTACTGGTAGCCTTGATCCACGCCTTGTAAAAATTCCAGGAATATATGTGAATTATGTTGTTGTCTCGTCGCCTGCAGAACATGAGCAAAGCTTTGGATTTGAATATAATGCAGCTTGCACAGGTGAGGTAAAAGCATCGATGGATTCAATTGAGAATACACCTTTAGATGCAAGGAAAATAATAGCA
>Ga0209123_1001493_pt1 | contig 22974 bp, 17 predicted proteins | sample BarGraIncu00431A_FD_184500 | JGI IMG/M metagenome (GOLD analysis project Ga0209123, IMG submission 184500) | Arctic peat soil microbial communities from Barrow, Alaska, USA - Barrow Graham LP Incubations 004-31A (SPAdes) (version 2) | ecosystem: Environmental > Terrestrial > Soil > Wetlands >...
CCTAAGGTTTCCATTAGATTTTTTTACTGAAATAGATAATGGGACTACTAAAGTTGAAAATACATTTTTCAGATCATTATCAGGTGTTAAAAAATTGGATTTAAATACTGAAGAGATAAAAACAGAAATAATTGTTAGGTTGTATAACTTCCTTAATGGCTATCTTAAATTCCCCAAACTTGAGTTACCTACCATTGATTACAAGAATGTTATAGATATTGAGGAAGTAACCTTAATGTTAAGGGGTTTCTGGGGACTAAATAATGACCCAATAGTAAATATTGTTGACTTATTAGAAAAGAACGGGATAATTGTATCGGCTTTAACCACTGATTCAACCAAAATTGATGCATTTACCCAAATTCATAAAATTAATGGTCATCATCAATTTTGTGTAGTACTGGGGAACGATAAACAATCTATGGTTAGAAGAAATTTCGATGCTGCACATGAATTAGGACATATTATACTTCACAGTAAATTAAGTAATATTAAAGAATTATCAAATGAAGAATTCAAAGAACTAGAAGTTGAGGCAAATCATTTTGCAGCGTCATTCTTATTGCCAAAAAATGATTTCTTTGCAGATTTAGTAAACCCAACAAACCTTGAAGCGTATTTGCAGTTAAAGATAAAGTGGAAAGTTTCTGTATCAGCAATGGTCATGAGAGCAAAGCAATTAGGAAGAGTTAGTAGTCTTCAGTATAAAAACCTAATGAAACTAATTTCATATAGAAAATGGGGAAAGGTTGAGCCTTATGATGATGATTGGAAGATACAACGCCCTCAATTATTTAGAAAGGCTATAAAGATGCTTAAAGAGAATAATGTTCTCACTGGTCAACAATTAATGATCGAACTATCTAAGTATAAATTTACTATCAATGTTGAAGAAGTAGAAGTTCTTCTTGACTTGGATCCTGGAACTTTAGTTGAAAAAAGATCCGAAAAAGATAAGGAATTGAAATTATCGATAAAAAGAGATTAACATGTTTATGCATACAAAAACGATAATTATCTGAACAAAAATAAAAAAGCAGAATATAATTTCTGAACTACAATTATTTGAGACATAATAAATAATATTTAGATAGTAATTCAAAAGTTGTAGGTATTTTGCTTAAATTAGTAAAGGAGTTTTAATTTATGATGTCTAATAAAGAACTACTAGTTAAAATGAAAAATGCTGCTAATAACAGCATTGTAAATGATAGAAAAGGGCTTGAAATATACTATATGGGTAAGTTGCAAGCGTTTATGGAAGCTTATTCTAAGGATTTGGCTGAGTATTATAATTTCTCTGATATATATGCTCATAAAGTTATTTTTGATGATATAAGAAAAGGGGTACTTCCCCCACGTTATATTAAGTCGGAATACAACTAAATTTGGAATCAATAATAGTTAAAGTGTATCATTAATTTAGTGATATATGGTAATAAAATAAATGATTAAATATTATATGAGTTCAACATAATACGAATTGAGTTGAACTCATATAGTTCACTTTAGAGGATGGTAAATAATTTGTGATACCACTTAACATACTTGGAATTTTGGAGCATAAAGCAAATAAAAAATGCAGAAATAAATCGCACATAGCTTTACTTTCACTATTCCATGCTGCTCCATATTGGACATATTAAATAATATAATGATAGTGATATTATTAAGTAAATTACCATATTCATAATTGCACCTAATATAAAATTTGAGGAAGTTATAAAACCTGTTACTATTAAAATCAGGATGACAGATAAATACAAGTATAGTCCTAATTTTTTCCAATTCAATATTAGTATAAGACCTATAAGTTGAATTAAAGGTAAAATTACCGTTTTTAATGCAAAGAAATTCATTAATCCTCCAGGTTCTCTTGAAGAAATAAATAAATAATTTAGTATACATAAAATATATAATATGATAAATACCAATAAAGTTGAGGTTAACCACATTCCCCTTTGTTTGTCTTCCTTGACCATTATTTTTCCCCCTATATATTATTTGATTACATATTATTAAACAATATTATTTTTAACATGTTAAATCAACCATCTTGTTATATAAGTATTAATAAAACAGCTAAAAAAGACTCACCAAATATAAAAAGAGAAAATATATACCTTATCATTTAGGAACTGCATACGCAATTTGGACAGGAATTGGCATCAACCCCTATTCATTTTTAAGAGATCCAATATACTTATCTCCCCAAATTCTAAACTGTTCTAATACTGGATCAAACGCCTTTCCTAAATCAGTTAGCGAATACTCCACCTTGGGTGGAATTTCCGAATAAACATATCTACTAATTAATCCATACTCTTCTAGCATTCTTAATTGCTTTGTTAATGTAGCCTGCGTGATATCACCTATTCTTCTGTGTAGCTCTCCATAACGTACTGCTCCATCATTCAAATGATACAAAATTAATATTGACCATTTTCCCGAAAATACTTTTTGCGCTGTAAAATATGGGCATTTTCCAAAAAGACTATTATTATTCTCCATTGTAGCTTCCTCCATAGTATCTTTTATATACTTACATCACCTAAAGATCGTACTTGTTATTTTAGATATACGTGGTATTATTACTGTGCAGTCAATTTTAACATATATACCTGAAAGGAGCAACAATTATGAATAAAGCATTAGAATTTTTACAAGAATGTGGTGTTTTTTACCTAGCAACTACCGAAGGCGACCAACCAAGAGTCAGACCATTTGGTGCTGTCTTTGAATATGAAGGAAATTTATACATTGTCACAGCCAATACAAAAAAATGTTTTAAACAAATGTTAGAAAATCCTAAAGTTGAGATTTCTGGCATGAATAAAAAAGGACAATGGATTCGTGTTACTGGAGAAGTTGCAAATGATGACAGACGTGAAGTAAAGGAATTGGCGCTTGTTGCTGTTCCATCTTTAAAAACTATGTATAACATTGATGATGGAATTTTTGCAGTTTTATACTTTAAAAAAGGAACAGCTACTATTTCCTCTTTTACAGCTGAACCTGAAACATTCTCACTGTAATACATATAATTAAGTCCACCCGTAAGCCAGGGGTATTCCTTATACAATTAAGCTATTCCAATCTTTGTGAGATTGAAATAGCTTTTTTCTATTAGATTTTTTTAGTGAATATATCTGACTGCAGCCCACTTGCTACAGAATAAAATTTTAAAGCTTCTCCAATAAATTTAGATGCACCAGTGCCATATTGCTTATCAGCTACTTTTATCCATGTAGAATCTGATAAATAAAGTTCTGCTGTATAACCCCAATGATTTTCTCCCGCATCTACTTTTAAAGCTTCATTCTGTTTTTGGGTCTCATTTGCTATTTGTTCAACAATTTCTTGAATCTCCTTTGAAGAAGGATCTTTACTTAAGTCAGATGTAAGTTTTTCATATAATGTATTTATTTTAGGAAGCTTATCTGCCAAATAATTTTTTAGGGCTTCTCCGATAAATTTAGATGCACCATTTCCATATTTATTATCAACGGCTTTTATCCACTCAGGAATTAATAAATAAATTTTTACCATAGAGTACCAATAATCATCTCCATTATCCATTTTGAAAATTTCATAATCTTTTTTAGCTGTATTTGTTATTTCTTCAGCAATTTGTTGAATTTCCTTTGAAGAAGCATCTTTACTTAAGTCAGATACAAGCTTTTTATATAGTGCTTTTAATTTAGGATGCTTATCTTCCAAGACATCTTTTTTAAACTCATTAAATTGTTCTTCTTTAATAAACATATCGCTATTAAAATTTTTCTTCATAGCTTTAACATATTTTTCAATACTTCCATATTCCTTTATAGCCATTTTAGAAATTTCAGCTTCCTTAGATTTACATGTTTCAATAAATTCATCATATTTATCCATGCTACCATAAGATTTAATTATAATATTTTTGTGTTCAGTTTTAAACTCCTCCAATGCATTAAAATATTCACTCATATCAAATTCTTTAAAACTCATTGTTTTTTCCCCTTTTAATGTTTTATTTACAAGCTCTATTAAACCATTCAATCTGTTGCGTTTTAAAACAAGCAACTTTTCATGACTTTTTAGTGCTTGCATTTTATCAAAGTGGGCACTAGCCATGATTTCTTTAACTTCTTTCAAAGGTATATCAAGTTCCTTAAAAAATAAAATCTGTTGCAAGGTTTCAAGAGCTTCATCGTCATAAAGTCTGTAACCTGCGTCTGTGAAGTTACTTGGTTTTAACAATCCGATTTTATCGTAGTAATGTAGCATGCGCACACTTATTCCTGTCAAATCCGAAACTTGTTTTATTGTTTTCATTGCTACACCTCCAACTTTGATTTTAGAGCTATCAATACTGTCGAGCTCTTCGCCGGCTATGAGTTTTTGTCAATATAATTTAACTCTATTTTTATATTACACTATGACATCGTGTTAGGGTCAACACTTTTTTATAACTTTTTTTTAATAGCATCGAGCATTTGTTATATAATTTTCACAACTCTAAAAAACCCTAATCGATAGAATTTATATTCTTCATCGACTAGGCCTTTAAATTAAATACAAAAAACAATGTACGATTTTGGTTAAAATCGCACATTGCTTTACTTTCACTATTTCATGCTACTCAATATCGGACATATTAAATAGTATAATGATAGTGATATTATTTATAACCTTCATTAGTAACCCTCCATAATACAAGTAAAGATATCTTTAATTGTCCATCGTAACCTATTTATATATGTCTGAAAACTCAATTTTTATTCTCTGAATAAAATCGTTTATGTTATTATTAACTACCTTAATACTTTCTTCGCTGCTACCATTCTGTAATACCTTAACAGGAAATTTTATGATAAACTTAGTACCAACTCCATATTTACTCGAAACTGTTATTGTCCCACCTTGCATTTCTACCAGTGATTTAACAAGAGATAATCCAATACCGCTTCCTTCGTAATCTCTTGTAAATGATTTATCTACCTGTCTAAATCTATCAAATATTATGTCTACCTTGCCTTCAGGTATGCCTATGCCTGTGTCTTCAATTGAAATAGTTACATATTCTTCACCATCATATATATTAACATATATGCTTCCACCAGGAGTTGTAAACTTTATAGAATTGGATAACATGTTAAGCATTATTCTTTCGATTTTATCTAAATCTAAGGCCACTGTCTTTTCCTCTATATCAGTATCAAATATTATATTTAAACCAATATTATTAGAATACTCAGCTATAGATAATGTCATTTCTTCCACTATATTAACGATATTACAATTAACCATATTCAGTTCAAAATCACCAACATCTAATTTAGTAGAATCAATTAAATTGTTTATTAATCTTAGCAATCTAAAGCAATTATGTTTCTGAATATTTATATTATTAATAATTTTTTGTCTATTAATAGGTTTTTCATCATCATTAATATCCATTTCAATAATTTGTATTGAACTTAATATTATATTAAGCGGAGTTTTTAGCTCATGAGAAACGTTAGCAAAAAACTCAGTTCTTATCTTCTCAATCTCAACAGCCTCATTATGTAATGCTAATTCATTCTGTTTTCTTTCTGTAATATCTCGCACCGTCGCTATAATTATCTCATCTTCATGAATATTTGTAAAATGACTATTAACTTCTATCCAAAACTCATTGTTATTTTTATTTTTAACTATAAGCTCTTGTATCAAAGAGTCATTATTTTTTTTATCATTACTTAATGCTTCCATATAAAAGTTATAAACCTCAATATTATCAGATTTTTTTGAAATAATATCATATACATTCATAGTTATTAATTCATCTCGCGAATAACCAAACATAACGGTGGCGGTTTCATTTACATCCGTTATACTTCCAGAAACATCATGAATAAATATGGAATCACTTACTGAATTAAAAATTGTATTTAAATATTTCCGGGTTTTTTCAAGTTCATTTTGAGAGTTTTCATACGTAAGCTGCCTTAAGCCACTTTCAGCCAGCATTGTGATAAGACCTGAATAATACTCGATTATCTGCTCAATCTTTTTTTTAGAGTGAACAGGTACCTTATTTAATGCATCTAAATACTCTTTTTCATCAAAACCAAATTTTATTGCTTGTGCACCGAAATATTCTTTATCTATTACTTCATCCTCATAAAAAAATTGGCCAAACATAATTGTAGCCAAATGCTCTCCTGAAATAACAATAGGTAATGCAACATCCCACATACTATTTAAACATTTATAAGAGATATATCTACCATCCATAATATGATCATTTATATATTGATCACTAATTAAGCAACGTGAGCATGTAACTTGATGTACTCTATGAAATTTAGTACATATATCCTGCCAGCCCGCATTAAAAATAATTGTTCCGTCTATATCAATAATTCCAATAGGAAGTCCTACAGCAGCATAGAGATTTTCAGCCATCTTTTTTAGTGAATCAATATTTACTAGTTCCGAAAAACTAACTTTCTTCATAAATAACCCCCTTAAGTTGCTTATTTATAATTTTCGTCCAATATAATACTATTTTAAAATTTCTTAACATTATGCTTTTATTTTACCATATTATTCGTAAAACCAACACGAATAAAAGTCACTAATGAAATAACTTTTTCATTAGTGACTTTTGTTTTAATTTTCACGTATTTAAGACCTTTCACAGATCCGAGTTGTTATGTAACTTATTTTCTACCCGTTGATTCTTCCAGAATACTTATTGTTTTTATTAAGGAACCTTCGAATTCTTCATTAGAAGAGTTTTTGAAAATAAGCAGATCATCTTTTACACAAGGATCATCCAAGGATATTGGAATATCAAAATTAATCCCCGCAATATATTCATTCCAATTCGCAAGTTTCCATGTATCTCTATCAGAATTCCTATCAATCATTCTTTGCTGTGTTACATCAATTGAAGTTTCTACCCAAATAACGACTAAAGATGCATTCTTATCTTTTAATGTTGCTTTTAGATTTTTAATATAGTTTAAATCTCGTATTTCTTTTGTAAATGGTGCATTAATTAGCACAATATCATCATAATTCAGAGCTTCCATTGCAAGTGCTACTATTGTTTCGTATTCATAATCACGTATATTTTTATTAAAAAAATCTGAGCTTCTATTGTATTCTTCACCTGCTACAACAAAAATCTGTTTCGATAATGTTATGAGTGTATCTTTATCAAGATAGACAACATGGCTTAATGCCTCGGCAAGCTTTTTTGCAATATAAGTTTTTCCACTTGCCGGTGGTGATGTTACTAAAATTAGTTTTTTCACAACAATCCTCTCCTAGTCAAAAAATATTACTTCTAAAACTTTTCATGTTTACGCTTATTATACCCTTTTTCCTGTTTAATAATTTATAAGTTATGTGCCTGCCATTTACTTTCTATTTTTAATATCGTTATACTCTACATAGTAGGATAATAATCTTTCATAAGAACCTAACACTTCTTCTGGAATATCTATATGTGATATAAATCCTTTTCCTTTTGGACCATACCCATCTTTATCATCTCTTAATCTTGGAATTTCTCCCATAATCAAATCAATAAATCTATTCTTAGACCATAATCCTTTTATTTTATCATTTACATATTCATATCCACTCTGTAATTTTTTTACTTTAGGTACAAATGGAGAATAACTTATGATTAATGTTTTTTGTTCTTCCCAGGCTTTTGAAAAAGAGGCATGACTTCTTAATTGCATAGTAGGGTCCTGAATTAATATTATAGACTTTGGGATTTCCCCTTTATCCCTTAATATTTTTAATGCTTCAAAAGCATTTGAACCGCAATTCGTTGATTTACTTTCAATTATAATTTTATCTGGCTCAATATTTTCTCTTAGTTCTATAATCTGTTTCAATATATCTGCTTCAGATTTATCATATACATCAATATTTTTATAATTGTCATCTTGTAATACATTTTCAATTAAATATTTGGTTGAATGGCCAATGCCTCCAACTATCATTATATTTTTAGCTAAATTATTTTTATAAGCTTTTGCCCCGAGCTCAGTTATATACGGAATACTGTTTCCTAAAATTATTATCATATCAACTTGAGAAATTCCGAATTTACTAACTAACTCTCTACAAGATAATTCATTTATATCTCGTTTTGATAAAAATGTGATAATATTATTAATATCATTTACTATTTCACTGTCAATTAGGTTACTCATATTTACTCCTTAATATTTCATCTTATTTGTTTAATAACCTTTTTATCCACATATTCTAATAGGCTTTCATCGTATTTTCCAAACAAATCCTTTAGCTTTTTTTTTGCCTTATGTTTTACTTTATCGTCAATAAACATACAAACCGTTCCAATAGCTAATATCAACACTCCAAGATCATCTGTATATCCCATAGCTGGAATTATATCTGGAATTGCATCCAATGGTGAAATAAAATATCCCAATGAACCAATTATTGCTGTCTTTGCCCAACGGGGTGTTGTAGTTTTTTTAAAAGTGTAGAATAATATTAACCCTGCATAAACCACACTAATTCCTGCCGTTTTTGCTATATTCTTTATTTTGATAAAAAATGAACTCTCTGAATAATTTTTAGTATATTTACTTAATTCAGATATTTTATTGACTTTCATTTTATTCTCCCCCTTAGAACGATATTACATACTTAGCCATTTGTATGCTATGTCCAATTATATCATAGATCATGAATATTACTTTATAGAGGTTTGTGTTTCCATCACATTGAGTTTTCGGTGTTAACCTTTTTAATAGTTTTTAGTCTTTTAAACTATTCAGTAGTAAAAACCCAACAAGTTATGTTGGGTTTTTACTACTGAATCTATTCCATAAACTCCACATCAACGGATGCAGAGTTCATATTTTTTTACACTATCTTATTATTTTATTAATTTTTTTCAACGTTTATAAAATCTTTTAAAACATCAATCAATTTTTCCTTATCTAGCGTTTCAAAATTATCTATTGATTTAATGCGATTTATTAATCTATTCTTTAGATTTTCATCATTTTCATGTTTTACAGCATTTTTATAATTTTTATCAGTTTTATTAGTTTTTTCGTTAATATAGAATTCCTCGCCCTTTTCAACTATTCTAGAGCTGTAACCCTTAGAATCCAATAACTCCTTAAAGCTATCCTGAGCTTCTTTATCTCCATGAACAAGCAGAATTTCCTTTGGTTTTTCCATAAATCCTTCTATCCAATTGAATAAACCGTTTCTATCAGCGTGTCCTGATAACCCCTCTAGGTTATAAATATGAGCTTTAACAGCAATGAGTTCTCCAAATATTTTAACTATTTTTGCACCGCCAACTATATTTTTACCCAAGGTACCTTCTGCTTGATATCCTACAAAAACAATTGATGATTCTTCTCTCCACAAATTGTGCTTAAGATGATGTTTTATTCTACCTGCATCACACATACCACTTGCAGAAATAACTATTGCATTGCTTTTAATTTTATTTATTTGGGTTGAATCGTGTGCAGAAATTGAGAATTTCAAACCATCGAATCTAAAAGGATACTCCCCCTTCATTACAAATTCTTTAGCATCTTCATCATAATCCTCATTATGGATTTCAAATATCTTTGTTGCTTGAATAGCTAAAGGACTATCAATGTAAACTTGAATATCCTTCAATTCATCATTTTCTACATATTTATTTAATTCATATAAAATCTCCTGAGTCCTCCCCACTGCAAATGAAGGTATAATAACATTTCCCCCTCTTGCAAAGGTCTCCTTAATTATTTTCAATAAGTCCTTTAAATCTTCCCGAATCTCAGGATGAACCCTATTGCCGTATGTGGTCTCTATTATCAAGTAATCAGCATTATTAATGATAGTTGGATCCTTTAAAATTGGCTGATTTATATTGCCCAAATCACCACTGTACACAAGTTTTACTTCTTCTTCATGTTTTTCCGTGATATATAATTCAACAATAGCAGAACCCAAAAGATGCCCAGCATCTCTAAACCTTATTTTTAGCCCATCAAAAACCTCTATCATCTCATCATAGCGAACTGCTCTAAAAAGATCAAGAGACAGCTCAGCCAATTTAACTGTATATAGCGGCTCTAAAGCTTTTAATCCCCGACGTACTCTTTTTTTATTTTTCCACTGAACCTCAAATTCATGAATGTGTCCACTGTCTGGAAGCATAATACTGCATAAATCCTTCGTTGCTTCAGTTGATAAAATTTCTCCCTTAAATCCCATCTTATAAAGTAGCGGTATCCTTCCACTATGATCTATATGGGCATGTGATAAAATAACATAATCTACTTCTTTAGGAATAAAATCAAATTCCTCATTTCCAATTACCTTTTCATCTCTGCCCTGATATAAACCACAATCAAGCAAAACAGTCTTTCCGTTTATGTGTAAAATGTGACATGAACCTGTAACAGTTTTTGCTGCTCCATAGAATTGAATTTTCATAATAATCCTCCTCTTCATCATGTAATAGCTTCTTGATATACTGTTAAGAGTCTCAGAATTACTTTTTTTTGGGATAAGAGTGTACTAGCAATACGCTAACTTTCATCTAAAATTTCAAAATATTCAGATATTTATTTCTAGTATAACAGAAATAAGATACTATACATAGCTTGTCTTGGATTATTTTCTAAATACTTGCACATCAGCAAATTCTTTCGCATAATGCAAAAAAACAATGTACGATTTTTGGTTAAAATCGTACATTGTTTTACTTTATCTTTCCTTTTTTAATTAACTCTACGTCCATATGTAAAATCACTATTTAATGGTTGAATTTTAATTACATCACCTGTGTGTGGCGCATTTATCATGCTACCATTGCCAACATATATTCCTACATGATGAGCAGGAGTTCCGAAAAACACCAAATCTCCCGGCTTAAGGTCAGCTCTAGATACAAGTGCTCCTACATTTTGTTGTGCTTCTGAAACCCTTGGTAAGTTTACCCCAAAATGTGCAAATACATATTGTGTAAAACCTGAGCAGTCAAAACCTGAGGGGCTTGTCCCACCCCAAACATAAGGAATGCCAAGAAAGTTTGATGCATATGCTATAACTGCATTAGAAGAAACTGAAGCTCCACCTCTTGAAAAACTTACACTAGGAGCCGTAGCTTGTCTTGCTAATAAAACAGCTTGACTCGCTGCAGCAGCTTGTCTTGCTTCACTAGCCTGATCTTCTGAAAGTTGCGCAGAATACTTATTTTCCTCTGCATTTAATTGTGCTACTAATTCTGTTTGATCTGATTTTTGTTTTGTTAAAGTACCCAATTTGTTTTTATTATCAGCTCTTAAAGCTAGTAACTTTATATTTTCTGTATCTAGTGTTTTCTTCTTCAAAGTAATTGCTTCCTGTTTTGTTTTCAAATCATCAATAACCTTTTGATCAAATTTTATTATAGTTTTTACAACTTCTACTCTGGTTATAAAATCATCTATACCTTTTGAATCAAGTAGAGCTTCTACATAGCTTGATGACCCATTCATATACATTGCTCTCATTCTTTTATTATAAATAATTTGCTCAGCTTGAATATCAGCCTCTGCTTTTGAAATATCTATTTTGTTTTGTTTGATGTCCTTTTGTGTTTTAGTTATGTTGCTTTCATTACTATCGATTTTAGACATAACTGCTTCAATTTGATTGTCCATCATCTGTACTTTATTTTCAAGATTGCTTCTTTGAGTTCTAACTTGCTGAATTTTCGCCTTATCTGATGCAGTATCTGCATGTGCAACGCTAGTAAAACCAACGCTCATAGTTACACCAAGTGCCATTATAACTAAACCAATTTTTTTGTTCAATTCTTCATCCCCTACATGTTATTTAACTTGCAACATATTATTCGTAAATATATTTATAATTTACACATGTATATAATAATACACAAAAACATAAAAGATGTAAAGGACAAACTATAAATAAACGTAACCCCTAATGGATTTCTATCCTCTAACATCCTATAGGGCCATACTTAAAGGGGTCTATAAATATTTTTATTTGAAATAGATGTTTTTTTAAAAAAAAACATAAAGTAACACTCTTTTATTTTACACATATTATGTAGAAGGTTTAGATACTGGCATAAAACAACTAATTATTATGCTAGTCTACTCTATTTTATTTCTTATACCAAACTTTTATAATAAAGGAGTATTTATCTATGAAAACATACGATAGCCGTGACAAATTAAGGCTGGTAAAGCAGTTTTTTATTTTTAACATGTTACAACAACCATCTTATTTTATAAATATTAACAAAATAACTAAAAAAAAATCAACTACAGAATTTATACCTCCAATTCAAGAAGAAGTTGTTGAAAATAATTCAGAATCTATGATTCCTATCTGTGATAAATTTAGTATGGCAAAATTTCTTGTTACTTTAAAACTCCTACAACGACCATGTTATCATAAAAATATTAATAAACCATTTAAAAACGACCCAATAAATAATAAGCATGAAGAGAAAGTAACACAAAATAATTTAAGTTTGATTAAAAATATAAAAAATAAATTGGATGAAAACTTTATGCTTTTCATTCGACAAGTAACTTTCGAATATGATTCAGAATCTATAAACAAAAAGAGTGAAATTAATACTTCAACCGATGCTATATATGAAACTTGTGAAAATGAAAATGACGATTATTTTGAAAGTTCGTTGCCCACGGAGCCTATTATAATAGAAGAAGCAGATATAGATATTTAATAACCTTAGATTATAATGTTTCATTTACATTAATTCAAAAGAACAATTATAAATCAAGCTATTCTAATCTTTGTAAGATTGGAATAGCTTTTTTATTTTCTATTAGATTAGGTGTTCGATTTTCAACTTAAAATTTATTCATACTTATTAAGAATGCCACTTTTTAGGCATATAAGACTGTATATTCCAATTATCTCTATCTAATTGCAATAATTCATTATCGTAAGGCTGTTTTTTTTCACATTGACCTTTATCTTTGTTTTTATCATCTTTTTTGGCTTTATCATCTTTTTTGACTTTATCATCCTTTTTCTTTTTACAATTGCACTTATCCTTATCATTGTCTTTATCTTCATGTTTTATTTCATAATCATACTTATCCTTATCATTGTCTTTATCTTTCTCATCTTGTTTTGTTTCACAATCGCACTGTTTTTCACAATCATTTTTATCCTCGCACCAGTCTTCAGGATTATACTTCATTTCAATATTCGACATATCATCGCTCCTAAGTTTTATTCAGTATATAATACTCAACTTAAATGGAAATGACACCTTTTGTTGTAAATCTCAATCTTTTGATTATGATAGTAACACTTTTTTATTTTCATCATAATATGTAGAAGGTCTCAAGACCTGAATAAAAGGAGGAATTATCTTTGGAAAAGAATCAAATTATACACTCTTGCGATAACTGTGGGGAAATTATTAATTCACAGACATTACCTTTAAGTACCGGAACTACTATTAGACCTATTGGTATTAATGGACCTCTAGTAGCTAAAATCCCTGTAGTACTCGGAGAAAAAGAAATTCAAATAGATGTTGAAGCGGTGTTTAAATTAAAAGAACCATTCTTTGAGATTAAAAGAATAAAGAAAAATGTATATTTGACTCAATGTAAATTACTCCCAAGATCGGGTGTAATCGCTTCTGATGGCACTCTCATTTCCGGAAAATTATTTATAAGTGGATTCGTAAGAAAAAATATAGAGTACGCTACTGCTGACTGTGTAGAAAAAGAAATTATAAGTGGTAGAATTGCTCATACAACAGTAGATGTCCCATTTACAGCTGTAACAGAAATTGTATATGCAGTACCACCAGTAGTTAACTTTCGTAGAGCCCAAACTGAAATAGATTTTTTAAGTAGTTGCGGTTGTCATGACTGCGCCGGAACTATTATGGGCAAATCAGGATGTGAACAATCCTTTGAAGATAATATAACTTTTACTGAAAACCCATACTGCGAATTAGAAGGAGTAAGGATTTTTGAAGATGATATTAATACAGATCCTTTATACCATAAATCTAATTCAAGTTTACAGATTTTTAATAAAGTGACCGAAAAAATGGTTCTATATATTAAAATTAAAGTATTACAATTGCAGCAAGTAAGTATCCCACAAACTTACTATCCCGATTGCGATCGCGACGAATAAATATTTCACTATAAACACTTAAAAACAGCCGTTTTCCTAAAATATGTTATATTTTAGGAAAACGGCTGTTTCTGATTCATTTTGCAGCCCTATTAGATTAGGTTACTCACTTACAATTCTTTATATAGATGTGATGCGCTTGCGCTATCACCACTATGAGTATTATTATTTACTGGCAAAACAACGCAACATATTATATAAAATACTATACCTATACCAAAAATCAGTGTTAAAAGTACCCACGCTAATCTGATAAATGTAGAATCCACATTAAAATACTCGGCAAAACCACCGCAAACCCCATCTATTTGTTTATCTGTAGTTGATTTGTATAATTTTTTTTGCATAATTATCCCACCATCTTTACATTGTTATACTTTGCAACTTATATTAATATATGCCAATTATATCATAACTAATTATATAACATCTTGTTTCTATACCAATTATAACTACTTCACATATACTATATTGTAAGAAATTCTTTTATCACTTAGCTATAACTATAATTTTTAATAAAAGGAGAATTTAATTATGAATTCACTTTCAAAATATTACAGTAAAACAACTTACAATAAAAAAAGCTGTGTGTCTTCCTACAAAAGCCAGTCAACTGATCCAACTAGTACATGTGTTACAGATAAAATACACCTAAAATGTGGCTACATGCTTACAAATTTTATAAATTTACCTTTAGAACAAGGTGCTATATCAGCGCCAGTTACAGTTGCTAGTATTAGTGTTAATACCTCATGCTTACACGATTCAAAAATAAAACTTGATTTTACACTCAATATAGCAATCCCCGAAGTTATTTCATCTGCAAATATTACTTTCCAAGTATTTAAAATCTGTACCAATGACTCTCAAAGAACACCTGTAGGTTCTCAATTATCTTATGTAAATAGATTCACAGGTGGAACTACTGATATATTCACATTCTTTGTATATGATTGTGATATATGTGAAAGTAAAAGATGTATCTATACGGTAGATGCTACTCTATCAGCTTAAGTCATCACCTTCGGTGCTGCAACAGCTTCGAAGAAGATGCATTGACGACTTTCTTTCTGAAATGTCGTTAAAACTATAAAAAAGACTAGTTCTTAATAAAATTGAACTAGTCTTTTCTATATTTATTACAAATCTATAATTTGTAAATCTTAGTGCTTAGCTTACTATCCATTAAATTCTAACATTGTTTCTTATTGCATGGTACAAACAATATCCTTTTTACATTCTGTAAATATTGTAGCACATGCATACCCTGTAATTTGTATTATAGGTTGCACTAAATTTAATAATACCTCATTTGAATCTAATGCTTGAAAACGTTCAGGATCTTCAGGGTTAACTGCAAAACTTCCTGATGCTAAATTTGTAATGGTGCCTGTTGCATTACTTGCAATTGTTACCGAGAATACAGCAGTAACTGTCTGTCCCGGATTTAATGGACTAAATGACCAAGTAACCACACCATTAGTACTGCTTCCACTATGAATTAAAATTCCTACTGGAACATATATTGGCGATACAAATGATAAGTCATTTGATAAAACATCTGTAATGATTACATTGTAAATGGGGTTTGGTCCATTATTTGTAACAGTAAGACTGTACTCTACGGTCTGATTTATATACCCACTTATAGGCGTATCAGTAAAACTATTTCCCATAGACGCATTTCTCTGAAGTTTACTTATTTGCATTGAACTATCTGTAACATTAACCTGCGCCGAAGCACTCTGAGGCTCCGCTGGTGTATTTGGGTCTACAAACCAACTTACATTGCTTTGATTAGTTTGGGTTTCAATAAGTGTTATAGGATCAACATTTGCAGAAACTATTAGAGCTTCAAAACTATATACAAAAATGACAGCTCCAGTTGTAGCATCTACAAATGGTATACGTTGGAAAGTTATTAATTGACCATTAACAGAATCAGGGATTACAGGCACGCCATTCAATGTGGCATTATCATTGTATTGCTGTCCTACATTAAGTGTATCAAAAAGCTGAACATTATATGCTAAAGTGCCTCTAGGAATTGTTAGCGTGACTGTATAAGTTACTACATTTCCTAAAATAGTATTGTTTATATTAGAACTTTTCGTACTTTGTATATTAGGGTAAATCTGACTTACTTCATTTGTATCCGTAGGACCAAACTGGATTGGAGTTGTTGTATTACTTCCATATATATATGACGCAATATCAGTGTTACTGCCTCCAGCTCCAACTCCTGGGAGTACCTGTATATCAAATTCTATATTATAAATAGTACTAGGAGGTATAATATCAATAACCCAGGTAACAGTGTGAGTAGTAGTATTGTAAGTTGCGATTCCTGCTGAAATCTGTGCTATTCCCACAAACTGTTCAAAAGGTCCAAGTACATCTGTTATAACTACATTATAAGCAGGAGATGCTCCTGAACTAATTGCCTCCAACCCATATCTTACTATATCTCCAACATGTACTACAAATGGCGCTTGACCTAACCCAGTTCCTCTAGTAACATGACTTTGGCTTTTTACTACAGACAAGGATGGATTGTTAACTGTAATATCCAAAGTTGCTGTTAAGGGCATTCCTGGAGTACCTTCAGGATCTGTTTCATAGTTAACAGTAGCATTATCACTCTGAAGTTGTGTATATGGTGGTGACGTATTGCCTATTACTACCCTTGCATCAAAGGTGAAATTCAGTGTTACCTCCCCAGCGGTTGCATCAATAATTGGTTGTGTTGGGAACGTAATAGTTTGCCCAACTTGCGAAACCGTCACTGGAGTTCCTCCGATAAATGCATTACCCACATAATTCTGCTCAGGAGGCAAATCATCTGAAACTATCACATTATAGGCTATTGTTCCATTTGGTACAACTACTGATAACGTATAGGTTATAATATCTCCAAGCTCCACATTACTACTAGAAACTGTCTTAGTAAATTGAAGTTGCGGAAGGTCAGCTAAAACTATATTTGATGTTTTAGGTCCATATTCAATTTCTGGTGGTGGATTTACGGCATCAAATGCTGCTGTAAAGAAATTTGGAATTGTGCTTGCTGAGCCTCCACCAGGTAAAACCAAAGCTGTTACTATAGCATTGAAAGTTAGTATAGGTGGCGGTGCCAAAATGGAACTGATTGCCCAGGTAATTGTGTTTCCACTTACAATTGCAGAGCCTGCATCAGTACTAACCGTAATAACTTGTAATAGTGAATTAAAAGTATCATCGGATACTACATCAAATACAGTATTTGGCCCAGGGTTTGTAACTGATAACTTATAGTATATTAAGCTACCTACTGATGTTTGGATTTGAGTTGTAACATATGGGCCTCCAATATTATTACTCTGAGTTTTAACTATAGTAATATCACTATTTGTAACAAAAACTGTAACATTGCTGCTCTGTGGCGTTCCAGCTGGTCCTATAGGGCTTAAATCCCAATTCACTGTTGCAGTATTAACTTGAGCTTGCTGAGGTCCTGCAGCTATACTATTAACAGTTGCGGAAAAAGTATAGAGCACTGTTACTGCAGCTACCGTAGCGTCGATTATTGGTATAGAAGGCGTTAGCAACGGGCTTGTTGTTATTGGAATTGTGGGAACACTATCCACTTCTAAAGTTCCAGCATTATATGTCTGCTCTGGAGGAAATGTGTCTGTTAGCTGAACATTATATGCGATATTACCAAAAGGAATAGTTACTACCACAGTGTAATTTGCAGTGTCTCCAACAAACAATGCATTTTTTTCTACACTTTTTATAATTTCAGGAACATTAAAATTAAAAGCTACCTGGTTAGATAATGTTGGTCCCAGGGTAGTAGGGTTGGTATTTAAGGTATCACATAAAGTGGAACTTTGGTCAAATACAGCTGTGCCCGGTGCCGGGCCTACATTTACTGTAACCTGGAACACAAGGATTTCAGATCCTCCTGCAACAATTGGACCAGGGTTAATTGTCCAATTAACATTAGGTGGAGGCGGGGTTACCACTCCTGCAGATACACTTGTCAAACTAAGATAACTTAGTGATGGGTCTAAAATATCTGTAGTAACTACATTATAGGCATCTCCTGCTCCATCATTTGTAAGTGTTATTCTGTATTCTACTACATTGGTAGCACCTACACCTAAAAGTGGGGCTGTTGTAAATAATATATCCCCAGCAGTTACATTCCGCTGCTCTTTTAATGCAATGATATGAGGTGACCTTATTTCTACATTCTTAAAATCAGATACTGAAACAAGAGGCCCTAATGGGGTAATATTCCATTGTAGCGTCGCTACATTTTGTTGCGACTGAGTATATGGGAATACTGTAGTACCGCTGATTACAGTGGTATCGAAGGTATAAATTAAAGTTAGCGGGCCCACCCTTGATGCTAGATTATCTGTATAAATCAATTGATTTGATGTTGCAACAAGTACTCCTAGTGGTGGTGTTCCACCAAAACTTAATGGTACATAATTTTGTCCAGCCGGTATAACGTCTGTAAATGTTAAATTGTTTACGGCTACTCCGCTAGGAATTGTTACGGTTAAAGTATAGTTTATAGTACTTCCTATGGCTGCTACGCTAGTATTAGCTGTTTTTGCAAATGCAACCAAAGGAATATTTATAATAACATTATTTGAATTTTGGTTATAGGTTATTGGATTTACATCATTAGAGTCATAGGTAGAGGTTGCACTATCAGGTATGCTATCGCCTGCACCTATTCCACTATTTATACTTATTTGAAATTCATAAACTGCATTAGATCCATTATTTAATTGAGGTATATTCCAAGTTAAGGCAACTCCAGGTGGTATAACTGTTCCTGCAGTAGGTCCAGATATAGTTTCTACAAAAGTTATTTTACTACTGAGTATATCAGTCAAATTAATATTAAAAGCAGGCGATGCTCCATTGGAGGTTATTGTAAATCTATAATAAATAATGTCTGTTGGGAAACCTGTTATATTTGCTGTTGTATAACTTCCACCAGTACTTACATTTTTCTGTTCCTTCAATATAGTAATATTAGGAGTCCTTGCAGTAACATTAACAGTTGATGTTCTATTTACTCTATTACCAACTAATGTACGTCCCCAGTTAATATTAGCTGTGTCTGTTTGAGTTTCCGTAAAAGGTGTGCTGTGGGTGGCACTAGTTATTCTTGCTATAAAGGTGTAGGTAAGTGTCCTTGCGGCTAAACTTGCATCTATATCAGGATTGGTTGGAAAAGTAATATTCTGCAAAGCTACAGTAGGCACCACTACAACTACTGGGCCTATCCCATCTTGCCTTGTGGCTGGTCCGATATATGTCTGACCAATAGGCAATGTATCTGTTAATATAGGGCTATAAGCTATAGTTCCATTAGGCACAGTAAGTGTTATTGTATAGGTTATATTATCTCCAATTTCCCCTTGAGTAGGAACTGCGGCTTTTAAAATGGTTACAGCCGGAGATACAAGTTGGACAGTGTTAGTATTTATTGGTCCATAACTTATGCCAAAACCGTTATTGTTTGTGTTGTATATAAACGATGCATTATCTGGAATTCGCCCATCAGAACCTACTCCAACCAATGTAGTTACAGTAAATGTTACAGTATCACTGGCACCTGCAGCAATAACTGGTATATTCCAAGTTATAGTATTGGCTACTTCCGAGGCCGAGCCATTGGTTATAATAATAGAACCAGAATTAAAGGATAAAAGTGGATTTATTACATCTGTTATAACTGAGTTAAATGCTGATTCAGCTCCAGTATTTGTTATCGTAATTCTATATCCAATAACATCCCCTACGTTATAGTTTACATTTGTTGTTGTAAATACCCCTCCCGTTGTCACATTTCTTTGTTCTTTTCTACCAGTAAGGTTAGGTGTTCTTACTTGAAGTATAGCTGAAGTACTAAATGGTACGGCTGGAGTCCCGACATTGTCAAGATCCCATGCTACAGTTGCATTATCAGTCTGATTTTCAATAAAATTTGGAACATGAGTCCCATTAATAACCATAACATCAAAGGAATAAAGTATAGTCACTGCAGCAGCTGTTGCATCAACAAAAGGAATAGTTGGAAAGGTTACTAAGCCTCCTACAACCGTTGGTATTATTGGCAGTCCATCCTTAGTAGCACTCCCTGCTATAAAACTTTGGGTAGCTACAAGAAAGTTGTCTGTTACTTTCACATTAAAAGCTGTAGTTCCAAGGGGAACTGTTACCTGAAGTATATAAGTCACTATGTCCCCTATTTTAGCTGATATAGGTGCTATAAGTTTTGTCATTGTAATTCCATGGGCTCCTAAAGTTGTTGAAGCCGTAAATGGTGCTCCTGGAAACTGGTAAGACCTATCAGGCTGTGAATATGGCCTTTGAAGCACTGCGTTATTAATATAACTTTGTCCACTAACAACTGCTAGCGAAACCAATACTGTATAGTATAAAGTTAAACTCTGTCCTGGCGCAAGTTTATTAATTGTCATGGATACATTTTGCCCAGCAAATATAGGCGTTGAATGAGTTCCTGTTCCTGTAACACTAGATGATCCTGTATAAATAAGTCCTGTAGGTATTACATCTGTAAAATCCATTTCAAAAGCATCTGTTACATCCCCTGCCAAGTTTTGTGGATTAGAGATTGTAACGGAATAGGTATAGTTTTCACCTGCTTTTATAGCATTTACATCTGGTCCAGTCACTGTTTTAGCAAAGGCTATATTAGGTTGACCAAATTTCACCTCTACTTGATCTCGACTGCTATATGCAAAGCCTTGTGTATTTATACCTGAGAGTTTTGCAAGGTTATTATTTACTCCTACAAAATCAACATTGGCAACTGGAATGATAAAATCAGCTGTCCAGAAGGTGTTACCAGGCACTGTTCCTAAAAACCACCTTAAACCATTTGGAGCTACAGTAACAGGAGTAAATGAAGTTCCAATGGTTCCACCATAAGTCACTGGAAGCAAGTCGGTCAAAGGTCCCATATTCGGTGGTGCATATTCATCTACTTGTATATCTCGTTGCTCTGCAGTTATTCCTAAAGCGCTATAAGTGATTTTAAATTCAACACCATCTCCGGGAGCAACTACATCGCTAGTTTTAGGGGTTCCATCTTTATAGAAGTAATTAATTATTTGTTTAGTAATGCTTGATACAACTATTTCTAAACTTGCACTAGAACTATCAGGCGTAGGTGTTATAGTTGTCTGGTTTGTTCCATTAATAATAACACTGTTGCTTAGTCCATCTGCAGCAACAACAGGCCCATCTAAATAGTAATTGGTACTTGTTGTTGTATTAAAAGTAATACTGCCTGTTGTGCCGGTAGTTAGTAGTCCTAGGTTCCACGTTAATGTTGTGGTTCCATCAAGATTTCTTGGCGGAGTAGGATTTACTGGTACTAAAGATGCAGATCCTACATTATAATCCTGACCGTCACTTAGTGTATCTGTTACAATGACATTTTCTACATTATCATATTGGTTTATTCTATATGTCAATGTATAATTATTGGTCACTAGAACATCAGTGTCCGGTGATGGTATTGCACTTTTATCTATAGTAGTATCCATAGCATATGTCACAGCTATCCCTTGAACTGGGCCCGATAAACCAGTTAATGTAGAAGTATTTTGCATCGGCGTCAAATGCTTAATTCTCGGGAAACTATTTTGCGTACAACCTATTGTATAGTTATCCCAAATAGCTGCATCAAATACAATTGTATTAACGCTAGATGGTGACAGTGTGACAGTTCCCCAATCAATAGTTACGAAATCTTGACATCCTGGGCCAACTGATGGAATAGTTACTATAGGAGATGATAGTAAAGCACTATCTGCTCCGGTTACTAAAAGGGCATCAAGGTATCTCACTCCGTTTGGAAACTCATCAATAAAAGTAACTGTAGAAGGCTCACGACTGTTATTCTCCAAGATTAAAGTATATTGATATGGCCAAAGAGGTGCTGTAATAGGACTTAAGAGTCCAGCCCCTTTTGGCATTTTCCCTGGAGCAGTTTTTCTAAGAGTGTATCTAAGTGGTATAAATGTAGATGAATCAGTTTTACTTATTTCGACATTCCCAGGATCAGCGTTCCCTCTTGGGAGAGTATCTACTGTTCCAATAAAGTCAACGCTTGTCAAAGGTACATCAAAAGGAACTGGTAATCCAGTAGCCCTAAAGAATTCATCTGCTTTTAGGATAACTCCAAGAATGTACCCAATTTCATTGGGCGCCAAATCTTTTATATTTATCCAAGTAAGAATAAGAGTGCCTAGTGGTCCATCTACAATTGTGGGTGGAGGTATAAGACCACCGGCATAAGAAACACCATCAGGTAGGGTAAGTGTTACTTTCAAGTTATACCCTCTCTCAGTAAGGCTTGTATTTGAAAAAGATAAATTTACATTACCAGTAAATCCCACCGTCACACTTATTGGAGACGGAGATATGCTTACATTAAAATCAGCAGGATTTATTGCCATAAAAACACTTCCTTAGTTTTATTATAAAAGTCACATTATATAATATTCTCATGTACTAAGAAAAGTGCTTTAAAAAATCACATAAAGTTCTTATAAGAAAACAAAAGTCACTAATGAAATAACTTTCTCATTAGTGACTTTTGTTTTCTTATTTTATATTACAAGTAAGTAACCTCTAATGGATTTCTATCCACTAACTTCTTATAGTTATACTTAGGATATCCAACCATAACAGCAGCTGTTATCTTTTTGCCTTCTGGAATATTAAACAATTTAGCAAGTGGTGAAC
>Ga0209123_1001494_pt1 | contig 22963 bp, 17 predicted proteins | sample BarGraIncu00431A_FD_184500 | JGI IMG/M metagenome (GOLD analysis project Ga0209123, IMG submission 184500) | Arctic peat soil microbial communities from Barrow, Alaska, USA - Barrow Graham LP Incubations 004-31A (SPAdes) (version 2) | ecosystem: Environmental > Terrestrial > Soil > Wetlands >...
TGTTTTAAGGGCTTCTTTGGCAATGGCAGAAGCTTGTTCATAACCGAGATGGGGCAACAATGCAGTCACAATACCAATACTATTGTCCATCAATTGACGGCAATGTTCCTCATTGGCAATAATGCCTTTAACACATTTGTTGTTCCAGGTATTAACTACATTGGTCAAAATAGTTAATGAGTTAAATAAGTTATATGCCATTACGGGTTCCATAACATTAAGCTCGAATTGTCCATTTTCTACAGCTAAGCTAATTACCAGATCGTTACCAATTACTTGGTATGCCACTTGATTAACAACTTCAGGAATTACAGGATTAACCTTACCAGGCATAATCGAAGATCCAGGTTGTCTCGCTGGCAGAGCAATTTCACCCAGGCCACAACGCGGCCCCGATGCCATGAGCCTCATATCACTGGCAATTTTACAAAATGCTACCGCAGTAACTTTTAGAGCACTAGAAAATTCAGCCATCTGGTCAGTATTTTGCGTAGCGTCTACCAAGTTATCTGCTGACTTAATTTCTTCACCCGTCATTTTCGAAAGTTCCTGTGTGACAAACTTAATGTATTCAGGTTCAGCATTAAGTCCAGTACCAACCGCTGTGGCACCCATATTTACAACATGCATATTTTTAACGTTTTCACGTATGCGTTTAATGCCACGTCTTGTAGCTTTCGCATATGCATAAAATTCTTGGCCTAATGTAATCGGCACTGCATCTTGTAAATGAGTACGTCCCATTTTTAAAACATGTTTGAAACTATCACCCTTGGCTTCAAAAGTCATTGCTAGCTCTTCAAGAGCAATAACTAGTTTTTTCGCTTTTGTGATTGTACAAAGACGCATGGCAGTTGGCATTACATCATTTGTCGACTGAGCCATATTTACATGGTTATTAGGGGAAACAAGGTCATAGTTGCCTTTTTTCTCACCTAATATTTCAAGGGCTCTGTTAGCGATCACTTCATTGGCATTCATATTCATGGATGTACCTGCGCCACCTTGAATACAATCAACAATAAATTGATCATGTAATTTTCCAGCAATAATTTCTTCGGCTGCTTGTACAATGGCATTACCTATTTTTGCCGGCATACGACCGGTTTTCATATTTGCTTTGGCTGCTGCTACTTTTACAATACCAAATGATTTAATAAAATCATCATTTAGTTTGTGTCCAGTAATAACAAAGTTATCTAACGCTCTGGAAGTTTGCACCCCATAATAAGCTTCATCAGGTATTTCAATTTCTCCTAAAAAATCATGTTCTTTACGCATGGTTTAGCACCTCCATTGATTTCTTATGATTCTATTATACCATAAATATTGTATTTTGTATACACGGTTCATGTTGAAATTACATAACATTCTAACTATTATGCGTAGCTCTCACCCTACTTTCACGAAAATGGCTGGTGACTAAAGTACCCCTATGGTGTGAAAAATTTTGCATCAATAACATCTTCCACATCATAGGGGTACTGTCAGTGTTGATTGTATATAATTTCTACGTTATTATTTTTTTCTAAATATGCTTCAATGTTTTTCAAGGGCAAGGGCTTACTAAAGAGATAACCTTGCACTTCATCACAACCATATTGCTGTAAAAGATCAAGTTGCCCTTCCGTTTCCACTCCTTCTGCTGTTACATTCAGACGCATAATTTGACCAAGAATAACGATAGTTTTTACAATTGAAGCACTTTCTAATGACAACTCTGCATCTTGAATAAAGGATTTATCTATTTTCAACGTATTAATTGGCAATCTCTTTAAATTTACTAAGGAGGACTGTCCAATGCCAAAATCATCCATCGCAATTCGTATCTTCATTTCCCCTAAGTCTTTCATAGTCTCAATCGCCGATGTTATATCATATAAGCACAAGGTTTCTGTAATTTCCAGTTCCAATAACTGAGGTGATGCACCTGTTTTCTCTAAAATATTCCTTATTGTTTCTAAAAGATCACCATGATAAAATTGCTTGGCAGAAAGATTCACTGAAATAGTCATCGGATTCCCCAAATCTTGCCATGTTTTAATTTGTTGGCAGGCAGTCTCTAAAACCCAGCTTCCTAAGGGGACAATGAGCCCCGTTTCTTCAGCTAAAGGGATAAAGTTATCAGGAAAAATCAAGCCTCGCTCTGGATGTTGCCAACGCACCAATGCTTCGAGAGACTGGGTCTGCCCTGTTTTAATATTGACGCGAGGTTGGTAATAAAGAACTAATTCATCTCTGTCGAGAGCCCCCCGCAAGTCTTTTTCTAAATTAAGACGACTTAAAATTTGCTTGGATAGCTCTTTTGTATATAAATGATAACTATTTTCTTTCGTTTCTTTGCCCCGGGCCATTGCAATATTTGCATTTTTTATTAAGACACCGATGTCAAGACCATCATCAGGATACACTGCAATACCCACACTACCCGTTAAGGAAAATTCATAGCCATCAATCTCAAAGGGTTCACTGCATGTACTAAGTAACATCTCAGCCATCTTTTCTACATATCCTTCTATTTCATCTGGCGGCTGATAGATAATAATAAATTTATCCACTCCCATACTGGCAATATTGCAAACTATCTTGATGTTTTCTAAGCGTTTTGCCATTATTTTCAGTAATTTATCACCCGCATCATGCCCCGCAATATCATTGACAATTTTAAACCCATCTAAATCTAACATCAACACCACTGTTTTATTTCTTAATGCTAATAACTCCCCAAAAGTTTCTTTGATAAAATTCCTGTTATGTAAACCTGTTATTGGTTCATGATATGCTAGATACGCAATCCTTTCTTGTTGTGTTTTCCGTTTTTCAAGTTCCAGTTGCAGCGAATCATATAAGCGAGCATTATCAATACTTAAGGATGCGATGTTGGCAAACTGCTCAAGGACAGTCAACTTCTCTCCGGAAAAGATTTTTCCGCTTTCAGTTAAATAGGTTAATCCTAAAACAGCTACGATTCGATTTTCACTATAGATGGGTACACCCACCATAGCCCCCATCCCATTAAAAGCAAACTTTGAACTTCTTTCAGACCACGAGTCATAATTATCAATTATAATACTATTACTTTGTTGCAATACTTTACCCGCTAAACCTTCTCCCCGTTTGAGGACAAGTCCAACATATTTTTGATGGAGACCACTGCCCGCTTTTAATTCTAAGTATTCTCCTGTAGAATCTACCAAAAAAATAAATGCATGGGCTGAATCAGCCAAACCTGCTGCTCTTTCGATAATGGTTTGTAATAAAGCATTCAGATCCATCCGTTTTACCAATATCAATGTTGTTCCAAATAATGCATTCAGATATGTATTTTTTGTAGTCAATAGTTCCCCATTTTTCCGCAGTAACTCCTGATTTTTTTCCAAGATCGTTAACTGTTGGCGTAATTCTTCTTCTAATGCCCTTTGTTCTTCATAAGCTGCCCCAAGTTCAAAATTAGTTCTCCCCAATTCTAGATTTTTCATTTCGTACTGCAATGTATGACGTTGTATAAGGTAATACAACATCATTCCTGTTAAAGCAATAAAAATCCAGCCTTTAAATATTGAAAGTTGCAGAACAACTTTTGTATCTTCAACCATAAAATTTAATAAACCATCCGAAAAAAGTATCCATAGGCTGGCAACGGTAGCGTATAAAATGCTAATCCGAAAAGAATCTCTATTTGAAGATGTGAGCATAATATCTCCTTCACCTTTGCTTTCTTACTTGATTTATGATTTCGACCTTATTTTACAATTATCCTCTTTACTTGCTAAAATATTTAGGAGTAGCTCTGTACAATTTTATTATGTATAAAATCAGATAGGGTTTATCGATTCCTGCAATGCATATTACAGGAAACAGAATATTAATCTTCATCAATATTCCTCTGTAAAAGCCAATAATCCTGCAGGAATTCACAGTGAATTCTTGCAGGATTATTGGCTTTCTTAGGAGATGTGACTCGTATATCCCCTGTAAATTAATATCATCGTAGGGGCCCACAGACGCTGCTGCCTTTATGATTGTACAGAATGCCACGAAGTTGCTGGGCAAGGGTTTTTCGGGCATTTAGCTTTGACTGTTTTTTTCAGTACGATATGCAGGAAACGCCTTATTATACAATTTGGCTGTTACTGCAGCTAATGGTTGCTGAAATAACATGGCTAAAACAATGGGAGTGGCATGTAGGTAGCGTCTCTTATACTCAGTTGACATTGTTTGCAAACACGCCACTTAGACCCGTCTTTGCCACCCGATCCTTAATTACACTTACATCGGTAATATACAGTCCTTTTTCTTTCATGCGCGTAAAATAGTGTGCGCCAGAGAAAGTATATTTCAGCGTAAGCCCTTCTTCTGTCTTCATGGCTTCATTAACATGGCTAATAGCATCTCCAATGGCCAAGCTTTCTGGTAAAATAAGCAATTCTTTATTTTTTTGATAGCGCACAGCGTTATGCCCAGCAAGTGTTCCTGTAATAATGGCTTCAGTATGTCCAACTAATAGGCCTGCTTTTTCTCCTCCACAGAATAAGTTATCCACGCCGATAACCTTAAGAGCATTATCCCGAGGAGAGAGAGCCATATAACGCATGGAATTACCCATTCCTCCTGAATAAGGATCTTCAAAGCGGGCATTTTCAAACCCCGGAATCTTACGCAAGGTATCTAACGGATAATAGGCAGACATCAGCTTAGCATGTCCAGTATCCAACAGAATAATATTTTCAGCGAACTCTTTAAGAGCATATTGCTGACATGCTTTTGCAGCTAATGAGTCAGATGACTTACGTAACTCCGCAGGTATCGGAACGACGACAACACCTTTCTCATTAAGTTCTGTAACAATATTCTCACTGAGTGATTCTTTGAACAATTTACACGAGCCGCTCATGGCGCCAAATGTTCCATCTTTCTTTTTACCCATCATTTCCTTAACACCAGCTTTTGCTGCAACAGAGATGCGTGGGCCAAAAGAAGGACAGCGGATAATACACATTGCGCAACCATTGCCATATTTGCTGCAATTTGCTTGGGGTCCTGCAGTACCAGTTGTTTCTACAAACACGTCGCCATAGACTTCATTATCTTGATCAGTAATGACTGATTTTATTTTTCCACCCTCCATTGTAATGTCTCTGACACGAGCAGATAATTGATACTTGACACCATACTTGTCAAGCACTCTGCGAACGGCTGGTTCGATTTTTGCCACATCATAGAGATGGGCATGTTTATGGCCTGGAAATTCAATATTACGATGACGTGTGGACTCCTCGACAGCATCAAACAAATCGTCTCCACCGAGAGCATAAGCTTCTTCCGTGGCTGTGAAACGCCCGTTATTGCGCATAATTCCGCCGACCAATCCTGTACCAAGAAGCATATCCATACGTTCCAGTACGATAACCTCTTCAGCACCAGCCTTTTTTGCAGAGACAGATGCTGCGCAACCCGCCCAACCTCCACCAACAACAACGACTGTCTTCATATTTTTTTCCCCTTTTCAGTTTTAATAAATGATTTATTCTGTTATACCCTTATATTTACAAATACTTTCAATTACCACTTATTATTGAACTACCGATGATAACTACGCCCCCACACCTTATCTCAGCAAATCCCAAGTAGGCGATGGAATTGACCTCCTCTTCAATACTTTATCTGTAGATTTTGCCAGACGCAAACAATCTATTCAACAAAATCTACTTGCAAAAAAATCACATAAACAGATATGACCTTTGTATAATTTTATATTTTCCACACATACTTAATTTTACCGATATTTTCTTCACCCATGCAGGAAATTTAGTCTACATTGTATAATTAAATGAAGAATGCAGATTTATTTGATTTTGTTATTCTAACAACTAGGTCCACAATAAAACGATATTTATCTATTTATACTATATGGTAATTTGAAGGGAGTTTATAACATGGCCTTAATTAATGAGAATTATTTAAAACTACAGGGTAGCTATTTATTTGCTGAAATCGCCAAAAGGGTTACTACTTTTAAAGCAGAATTTCCTGAACCCAATATTATTAGATTAGGTATTGGCGATGTGACAAAGCCCTTAACACCTGCTGTGATTGATGGCTTGCACAAAGCTGTTGATGAAATGGCCCATGCTGAAACATTTAGAGGGTATGGTCCAGAACAAGGATATAATTTTCTTATCCAAAAAATCATTGCCAATGACTATACGCCCCGCGGTGTGCAGCTCAGCGAAGATGAAGTTTTCATCAGTGATGGTTCTAAAAGTGATGTGGGCAATATCCAAGAAATCTTTGGCGTTAACAATCGAGTGGCGATTACTGATCCTGTATACCCTGTATACCTAGACACCAATGTAATGGCTGGCCGGACAGGGGATTTTACAAATGGTCTTTTTGAAAATGTAACCTACTTACCATGCAATGCAAAAAACCACTTTATTCCTGAACTACCTACAGAGAAAGTAGATCTTATCTATCTATGTGTTCCCAATAACCCTACAGGCACTACACTATCCAGAGTGGAATTAAAAAAATGGGTCGATTATGCTAAAGCTAACGGATCAATCATTTTATTTGATGCCGCGTATGAGGCTTATATTCAAGACCCCGATCTTCCTCACAGCATTTATGAAATTGAAGGCGCAAATGAAGTTGCCATCGAATTTAGATCTTTCTCCAAGACTGCCGGTTTTACTGGCACTCGCTGCGCCTTTACCGTTGTTCCTAAAACAGTGATGGCCCTTACAACTAAAGGTGAATCCTATTCATTGAATAAACTATGGAACCGTAGACAAACTACCAAATTTAATGGCACTCCATATATCATCCAAAAAGGTGCTGAAGCCATTTATACTCCTGAAGGGCAAGCCCAAATAAGGACTGTTGTCAGCTATTATATGGATAATGCTAAAATCATCAAAGAAGGCCTTGAAAGTATTGGTATCGAAACCTTTGGCGGAGAAAATGCTCCTTATATTTGGCTTAAAACACCAAAGGGTATGGACTCATGGGCTTTCTTCGATAAACTGCTACATGAAACACACATCGTAGGTACTCCTGGCGCAGGTTTTGGGCCATCAGGGCAAGGTTATTTCAGATTAACAGCCTTTGGTAACAAAGAAGCTACGATAGAAGCAATGGAAAGAATTAAGACACAATTAAAATTGTAAAATACCTGGCTTATACCAAAAATACGAAAGACCTCCTATGGTAGATACAAAAGTTCTACAATAGGAGGTCTTTTTCTTCAATGTCCGTTTCAATTTTTTTCAATCTAAAGTAGCATCCATATTTTATCATGCTCCAGCTTATAATAAAATTAAGATTAGATATTACGCTAAAAAAGCGGTAACAATTACGCCCGCACCCAATCCCAACAATGTTGGCCACAAATTGCGCCTTGCTAGGTCTGCTGGGTCAACGCCAGCGAAAGATGCAGTAACTGCTAGGAAACCCCAGGGAACCAAGGTAGCACCTGTCCAAATAGCAGCCATCTGGGCTTGGGAAGCTAGAATAGCCACATTGGCGCCGATGGGCTTACCAAGGGCCATGGCAATGCTCGTTCCTAGTGGGATCGCCGCATAACCAGAACCGTCGAAAGCTGCTAATATGCCGGCAATGGTCACCATTAATGAGACCATAAAGGTATTAATTGGAACATGAGCTGCGATATAGTATCCCCAATCAAACATGAGACCCTGAGCATTTTTATCTTTAAGAATATCTTTCAGCGAATCGCCACCGAGCCAAAAAAATCCAGCAATAATAACAACGGGTCCGAATACTTTTACAGCAAACATCCAGCCATGCCTCGCGTGATCCATTACTTTAGCAAAAGCCTTGTCTTTATATTGAAAGCTAGAGCTAATCATCGTGAGAGCCAGTACGGTACCGCCGATAAGCGCAGTGGCGGCCCCGCCTTTCAGTCCGAGGGTAAACATAAAGTAAACATCGAGTAGTAAAGATAACGGAATAACCCAGGCCATCACTGTGCCAATCGGACTAGCAGTGATGGTGGCCGTAGCAGCAGCAGCTCTTTTCGCCATTTCTTGACTACTGATGGTAGCAGCAGCAGCTCTTTTTGCCAACTCTTCACTACTAATGGTTTTCTGGCTTTTTATCGCTTTGTGGGCAATGTAAAATGCGCTAGTCGCTGCCACAAGAGAAACTGTTGCCCATATGGGAATACTGGCAGCCATAATGTCACCAACTGGTATTCCTGTCATCTTGGCTGTCACTGATGGTGTACCTTGGATAATGAAGTCACTCGATAACCCTATACCTTTACCAAAAATGGATAAGGACATGCCGGCAATCATCGGCGGCAAGCCGCCAACAATTGCTAGTGGCAAGACGAGGGCACCCAGCAGGGCAACGGCCGGCGTAGGCCAGATAAACCAGGAAAGAATTAGCATAGCAAAACCAATAACCCAATACGATACGCTAGGATTTTTTAATAACCCGCGCAGTGGAGCAACCATTAACCGATCTGAACCCATATCTTCCATCGTTTTCGTCATCATTACAACCAGAGCAATAACAATAATAATATTCAATAAGTCAGTCGTCGAAGCCATAATGGCATTAAAGGTAACCATGAGTCCACCAATAATACTCCCCTTCAAAATCGAGCCAACCACTAACAAACCTACGGAAGTTGGCAGCAAAGCATCCCGGCGTGTCGCTAGGCAACCCAAGGTGGCAACTACAAAAAACATGAAAGTCCAATCTGCCAGTGATAGTGTCGCAACGTTTTGCATTTTTAAATCCTCCTTTTATTATTATTTAGTGACTGAACTCGCGCTGACTTAGAGTTTTTTTCTATATAAGAGATCTCGTTGCAGCAACCTCCTGATGATAAACTGTAAGATCCTTTGCAAAGAAGTCTGTCATATTAGCATTGTTAACGTTTTCCTTGATTTGCTGAACATTCGTGCTGTACATATTCTTGTTCTTCATGTGATCAAATAATACGGAACCAGAGAAGGTATATTTTTTAGTTAACCCTTCTTTAGTCTGCATCCTTTCTTTTACATGGGCGATACCTTCGCCGCAGGCTAGGATCCGGGGAATCTCAATCACTTCCAACCCCAAGGCGCATCTTGCTGCATTATGGCCAGCTAATGTTCCCGTTATAATTGCTTCTGTATGCCCAACAAGTAAGCCAGCTTTTTCTCCGCCACAAAAGACATTTTTCAGTCCTATTACTTTAAGCGCATTGTCCCGAGGGAGCATTCCGAAATAACGCATAGAATTGCCAATACCCCCAGAATAGGGATCTTCGAAGCGGGCATTTTCACAACCTGGGATCTGGCGGAGCATATCTAGAGGATAATAGGCAGACATCAATTTCGCATGACCCGTATCAAGCAGAACGATATTCTCAGCAAATTCTTTCAATGCATATTGTTGACAAGCCTTCTGACCAAGATCTGCCATCGTCTTCTGGAGATTCACAGGAACGGGGATGACGCAAACACCGGTGGTATTCAACTCTTCTCTTATTTTAGGAGATAGGGAATCTTTGTGTAGTTTGCATGATCCGCTCATGGCGCCAAAGGTACCATCCGCTTTTTCGCCAATCATCTCTTTAATACCAGCTTTAGCGGCAATACTGAAGCGGGGACCAAAAGTTGGGCAACGATAAACGCACATGGCGCAACCGTTACCATACTTCATGCAGTTGCCTTGGGGGCCGGCCGTACCAGAGACATCAACGAATGCATCACCAGTAGCTTCGATAACCTCAGCGCTATGGAATACATCCGCGATAACTTTGATCATCTTACCATCTTCCACAATAATATCTTTGACTCGAGCCTTCAGATGGATTTTTACGCCAGCAGCCAGGAGTGCTTTGCGAACAGCGGGTTCAATGGTAGATACATCATACAAAGATGCATGTTTATGCCCTGGAAAATCAATGTTTCTGTGGCGGGCAGTCTCATCCGTAATTTTAAACAGCTCGCCGCCACCCATGGCTAACATTTCTTCAGAAACTGTGAATCTCCCATTATTACGCATAATCCCGCCAACTAGCCCGGTACCAAGGAGCATGTCGGCCCGTTCAAATAGTTCTACTTCACAACCAGCTTGAGCTGCCGCTAATGCTGCACCGCAACCAGCCCATCCACCACCAACGATTACAACTTTGTTTAACATTTTAAATTCCTCCCTTAACTATTTTTTAAAAAATAAGAGTAGATACGGAGAAATTCTCCCTATCTACTCTACACTGAGCAAATAACAATATGATTCGACATGATTCGACGATTACTAGGTATTCAGCAACGATTTCTATCCATCCCACTTGATCTCGATGTTATAAAGCGCGCCCCTTACTGTCTGCTGTCATGGCTTCACGACCACATCGGTACTCATTAATGATGAATGACTACCTTTGGGAAATAGCTTGCCTTCTTGTTATATCATACATACGTTTTCACAATATCGCAAGTGATTTTTAAATTAATAGTCATAAATAATAATGCAGTAACTGCTTAGTATTTATCTAACATAGCTAAAAAATAGTAAAAATAATGATTGATAAACATGGTTGTCTTATGATATATTAAATCTAGAACTAAGTTAGTGACGTTGGTCGTTGGATTACATCGCTACTCATCAATCATGAGTAGCGATGTAATCCAACGGTTCGCCCAAATTTTTCTCCTTACTTTGCAACGATAACTAATACAATACTGTTAAACTGGTCACAATGAAGTGGCAAATCAAATTTGTATTTGATTTGCCACTTTTTATTATACAGAGTTGTGATCTACACCCTCGATAAAATACATTGTTGCGTTAAACCAGAAGGGACTTGGTTGTCTTTAGTTGCTCATCATTGACGAGCATATAGAACTAATAATAAATTGAGGAGGAAGTTATATGAATATCGTACCTATTATCGCTAACCGATTAGATGAAATTCCCTTTGCTGGAATCCGAAAGGTGTTCCAAAGGGCCAATGAATTAGAAGCATTAGGGGAAAAAATAATACATTTCGAAATTGGGCGTCCTGATTTTGATACTCCATCTCATATCAAAGAAGCGGCGAAATTAGCACTTGATAGAGGACAGGTTCACTATGCCCCTAATAATGGAATACCAGCTTTGCGTGAAGCACTGGCAAAGAGGCTAAAGGCTGATAAAGCACTTTGTTATGATGGAGAAAAAGAAATCATGGTCACAGCAGGTGGGCAAGAAGCGTTATATTTAACTTTTCTCAGCTTGTTAAATGCTGGGGACGAAGTAATCATCCCCGATCCATCCTTTGGCCCTTTTGCCTTGGCCGTACAACTGGCTGGTGGAGTTCCCGTGAAAATCCCCCTACAGCCCGAGAAAAACTATGCATATGATTTAGTTGCCGCTAAACAAGCATTATCGCCACGAACCAAAGCCATTATCGTAAATTCACCCCATAATCCCACTGGTGGTGTATTGACTGGAGAACAAGTAAAACTAGTGGCTGATTTTGCCTTGGAAAATGATTTAATCCTTATTTCCGATGAAGCCTATGACAAAATGGTGTACGAAAGCACTTTTATATCGCCTGCTAGATTTCCAGGAATGAAAGAGCGAACAGTAATTTGTGGTACTTTATCAAAAACGTATGCAATGACTGGTTGGCGTGTCGGGTATATTGCAGCTCCTGAAGCAATCATTGGTGCCGCTGTGAGATTACAGCAGAATATTATGTTGTCATTGTGTACCTTTGCTCAACATGGGGCAGTCGCAGCTCTTACTAGTTCCCAAGATTGCGTTGACACCATGATGCTAGAATTCGCTCGACGCCGAACCCTCGTACTTGAAATGATTAGCCAAATTCCAGGGCTAATACTGGAAGGAATTCCAAAAGGCGCTTTTTATGCTTTTCCTCGTATTATCTTGCCAAATGTTACTTCAGCGCAAGTTGCTGATTATTTGCTCAACACAGCAGGGGTTGCCGTCGTTGACGGCTTAGCTTTTGGCCAGGGTGGCAATGGCCATTTCCGTATATCTTATGCTGTATCCTATGATGACTGCCGTATAGGATTAGAACGAATTGCTGAGGCAATGAAGTTTTTTAGAAAATAGCAAATAAATAAACGGAGGGTGTTATTATGCCAAGCATTGTTAGTGTTATGCCTAAATGGCGATTTGATGCCTCGAATATTGAATTACCCCTCGAATGGGACTTTCGTTTTGTTACGCCTGGGACTGATGACGAATTGATTGCCGCCTGTCAAGATGCCGTTTGTTTGCTTGTGCCAGCAAGTTTTCCTCAGATTAATGCATCAATACTAGGAAAAATTACACATATCAAATTAATCCAAACAGTGGGAGCAGGTTTTGATCTCATTGATATTCAATCTGCATCAAGCTTTGGCATACCCGTCGCAAATGTTCCAGGCGCCAACGCAAATGCGGTTGCGGAATATACAGTTGGGCTGATGATTGCACTGCAACGGCAAATTCTTGTTGCAGACCGAGAGACCAAAGCTGGTAGGTATGTGGCCATCAGGCAAAGTTTATTTAAACAAGGATTGACTGACATCGCCGGCAGTAAGATTGGATTGGTGGGTCTGGGAGCCATTGGCCGGCGGGTAGCGGTGATTTTAAGGTTGCTCGGGGCTTCAGTGAGTTATTACAGCCGTAGTGGTAAGTCTGTGAAAATTGAAGCTGAATTGGGAATAAAGTATAAATCTTTGAAAAAGTTGCTGTCAGATTCAGATATTGTGAGCCTCCATGTTCCGTTGACTGATAAGACAGCTGGCTTAATTGGGCGAAATGAATTGAGGCTAATGAGTCCGAGCAGCTTTTTGGTTAATACAGCACGAGGGGAAGTGGTCGATCAGACGGCTTTAGCCGACATCCTCGAAGAGGGCCACATTGGCGGAGCAGCGATAGACGTCGTATCTCCAGAACCGCCTGATCCAAACCATCCATTATTGAACCTTTCACCTCAAGCACGTGACAGGCTGCTAATTACACCCCATATTGCTGGTGTTACGGTGGGGGCTTTTAGCGACATGCTAAACATAGCCCTGCAAAACATTGGCCGGGTACTCGATCAAAAGTTACCACAAAATGTGGTGAACGGTGTTGTAGCACCAAAATTATAAGTATCCAGGACGGATACTTATAATAAATCACATCTACTTTGATGGCGTGATTCATGAACTATATTCATTTAGATAAAATAGCATCGACGAAGGAGTGTTTTAAGTGAAAAATATATTAATCACATCAAAATTTTTTGGTGGTCAACTGGATATCGAACACAAACAACAACTTATAAAATACTTCGAAGAAAATGGCTGTCATCTTATTTGGAACACTGCTGATCATGCCATGAGTGCCAAGGACATCATTAAGGCCGACGCAGATCATTTAATTGATGCCATTGTTGTCTACTCCAGTTCCGACGAAATTAACCGAGAAGTTTTTGAACAATGTCGAAATTTAAAAGTAGTCTCAAGACATGGAGTCGGGATCGAAAACATTGATATTATTGCAGCGCAAAAAAATGGCGTACAAATAAAAACAACCGCGGAATCCATGGGGTCCGAAACCGTTGCTGATTTAACTTTTGCGCTGATGCTGTCGTTAGCAAGAAAAGTAACTATTATCGATGCACAGCTACGAAAAAATATTTGGTATCGCCCCATAAGTAACGATGTATGGGGGAAAACCCTTGGCATAATAGGTTTGGGGCGTATAGGAAAAGCAGTTGTCAGACGTGCTCAAGGTTTTGGCATGAATATTTTAGTCTATACACCAAATCCTGACCTGAAATATCTTGTAGAAAATGGGATTACTTTATGTTCAAAAGAAGAGTTACTAACTAAAGCAGACTTCCTGACCTTACATTGTGGATTAAATGCAGAAACGAGAGATCTTATTGGGGAAAAGGAATTTGCGCTAATGAAACCTACGGCTTATTTGATCAATACAGCTCGATCAGGTCTAATCAACCAAAGTGCTCTAATTGGAGCCCTTAAAAGCAAACACATCGCTGGTGCCGCCATCGATGTGTTTGATATAGAACCGATTATTGATGATGCTTTGATTAATGAAAATTTGGACAGCGTTGTCGCCACATCCCATGTTGGCTCATATACATTTGATTTGATCAGGCAAATGGATTTTCTTGTCGCCACAAATATTGTGCAAGCAGTTTAATTCATAAGAGACATAAGGGCTTAACCAAATTTGTGTTCTAATCCTTGGTACCATAGTATCTGAACAAGCCTTTAAAGGAATAATCAAAAGTGATAGAGAATTATATACGTAAATTTTAATTGTTCTTTAGGAGGCAGATGGGTGCTTAACGAAAAGGAAAAAATAGACTACGACATATTGACGATATTAAGAGATGCCAATGGAGAACCAATGGGCTGTGGCTCGATCTCGGTTAAATTGCAAACCTCAGGTTACTCTTTTAGTGAAGCGACAGTCGGTAGAATTTTGCGTGAACTAGATTTTTCCGGTTTTACTCAAAAAGCAGGATTTCGCGGACGAATATTATCGGATGTAGGAACAGACAGACTGGCTGAACTAGATGGTAAAGTACGCAGGTTAAAATGTGGCGAGGAACTCATGGCTGCAGTGCAAGGTCACACTAAGGAACAACTGCTGGATATCTTAATTGCCAGAAGAGCCATCGAGGGTGAACTCACCTATCTTGCAGCTCAAAATGGCCAAATTGAGGAAGTTCGTGCTCTAGAGGCCGTATTAGCCCGCCAGATCTCAATGTTAAGAAATGGAGTTAGCGCGGCGGCTGAAGACCTTGAATTTCATAACCAAATTGTCCATATGGCACGTAATCGTATCCTCCTAGCTGCAGTGGCTCTCATCAGGCAGGATACATTATTGTCGCCAGTGCTGGAACGTATTAAGCTCCACGTCCACAGTTTGTTACATGTTGCCGATCATCAAAAGATCGTCGAAAACATTGCGAGCGGCAATGGTGACGGTGCACGGCTTGCTATGGTTGAACATATTAACAGTCTGATCAGCGATGTGGAGAAATATTGGGAAACCATGGATCAACAATTTAATTAAGGGGGTCTCATCAGTAAAAAGCTTTTACTGATGAGACTCCTTTATTCATTGCCCCCATTCTTCACAGCAGCTTTATATAATTTTCTATTGTTCAGTAACCAAACTTTCTCGGAAAGTTTTCCGTCCTCCACATTTTCCAAGACGTGTTGCATGTCATACATTCTAGCATCAATCATATCCAAATAGTGCAGGATTTCAGCCTCAGGTATCATTGGTCGTTTGGGACTGCCAAAATCAGGCTCATAATGATGAGACAAAATCATGTGCTGTAACAATAAGGACACTTCAGGGTCAGCCCCCAACATAATGGCTGCCTTATCTATCATTTTAATACCCTGAATAATATGTCCTAGCAACTCTCCCTCAATGGTATATTCTGATACAATGCCAAGTTCACTGGCATTCATTTCTGCCGTTTTTGCAATATCGTGAAGAATGATTCCCGCAAAGAGCAAATCTTTATTTAATCCTACATATATATCACTGGTTTTTTCCCCCATCCGCAGCATAGTCATGATGTGATACATCAGACCTGAACGTATAGCATGATGATTTTGCTTAGCTGCCGGATATAGCAATAATTTTTCTTTATTAGCAGTAATAATACTTTCAACAATAATACGCATATCATTATTTTTAATTTTGTTAATATAACTTTCAATCTCAGCATACATGAATTCTGGACTGTAGGGCGCCACTGGCACAAATTCCCCAATATCCAGATCATCGTTTACTGTAGCCACTCTAATCTTATCAATCTTAAGTTGCAGCCTATTTTGCCACTCATTAACGGAACCTCGCACTTTAACTAAGGTATTGGGAACATACTGGGCTAAATCCTCAGCACTACGATCCCAAATCTTAGCATTGATATCACCGGTTTGATCAACTAACGTCAAATCAAGATAACTTTTATTATTACTGCCTGTTTTACTCTCGGCAGCCTTTACTAAAAAAAAGCTCTGTACACTATCTCCAGCTTGTAATTGTTTAATTTTCTTATTATCCATTACTGATTCTCCCATATTAATTATTACTTTTTACCTTGAATTTTCCCCTCAAGAACTGGCAGATTAATATTATATTTCATGCAAACCATCCGGATAAGGACTGTAACAAAAAAGCATAGATAGATAGGTCCATTCCCAGGGAGTAATGGCTTGCTATAAAAAAAGCACATTGCACCGATAATCGAAGCCACAGCATATACTTCTTTGCGAAAGATAAACGGAATATCGCCTACGAAGATATCCCTAATAAGTCCGCCACCCACGCCGGTCAATACAGCCATCATCACAGTCAAAAATAAGCGATTGTATTCATAAATAAAAGCCATATTTGCACCGGCTGCCGTAAAGGCTCCCAGTCCAATCGCATCACAAATCAAAATTATGGGCGTTAATTTATCCAACCATTGGTAACATAAACATGCAATAATTGCTGTCAGCAAACTTATAATTGTAGACATAGGGAATACGAACGCTGTCGGTGGCGTGATACCAATAAAGATATCTCGAACAATACCGCCCCCCACAGCAGTGGTTAGTGCCAATATAAATATACCAAAGATATCTAATCTTTTTTGTATTCCTGCCAAAGCACCTGCCGCTGCAAAAGCTATCGTCCCAATAATTTCAACCGCATTCATTACATTTATTTCATTCATTTCAGTATTCCTTATCAATTAGCAGATCATACCCGCCCCTAATCAGCATCATTGTCCACATTATCCATAATCCTCCAACTAACTGCATTAACAGAAGACTCCATACTCAGCCTACTCACAATCTGCTCCATGGATTTATCAGTACGCTTATTGGCAATAAATTGGGCAATGACTTCCACCATCTCAGAATTTTCTATATCTTCACTATGAATAGCCCTTAGCATTAAAGGTTCTTCATATACGATCTGTAATATCATTGCCCGTACATTAACTTCTCCCTCGGCACGGCAAACCGTACGAAAAAAATACCGTACCTCAGTATCCTCCATGAGCATGGGTCTAGAATTAATAATACGGGCCACAGGTCTAAGCAAAACATTGGCACTTAAAATAGCCACAACACCCAGTCCAGCTTGCAATAAAAATCCCATACCTGTCAGTGTCCCGACTGCAGCCACGCACCACATGGTTGCGGCAGTATTCATACCCCGGACATTAAGCCCATCTCGCATAATAACACCCGCACCTAGAAAACCAATACCAGTAACAACCTGTGCAGCAATTCGCGTCGGACTTACTTCATGGGGAGTTAATAACCCCAACATCACAAATAGTGATGATCCTATACACACTAAAGCATTGGTCCTAATCCCTGCCATACGTTGTCGTCGTTGACGTTCAAAACCAATAACCGTGCCAAAGACTAATGCCATTCCCAAGCGCAGCGAAAAATCAATCAATTCCACACTTCTCACCCCCAATGTTTGTTATTCCCATTACTTCCATACTTAATTAATAATTTCCTGCATACCACGAAAAACACTAGGGTTCCCTATTGAACCGCAGAGGCGCTGAGAAGATATTATAAACCCTCCGCGTCCTCTGCGCCTCTGCAGTTCGCAAAACTTATCAATTTTGATATGATAAGAAAAACAAGAACAATTTGCACTTTGCAAATGGTTCTTGTTTTTAATATGACATAATGAAATTTTTGTCCGCAAATAGAATTTATTTGCTTATGATCACCTTTATCTAAGCCCATTTTCTAAAAAAGCACTACCGATAACTGGCCGATAGGGGAAAATGCTGCGAGAACTTGCCTGCATGACCAATTCATTGAGACTTTTAAAGTTGCCGACATCAATACCGGTATCAGCACCATACAGGTTGTGCAACGCCGTAACCACTTCTTCTAGCCCTGCATTGCCTGCTCGTTCCCCAATACCAGATACAGTTGTACTTGCCAAAGTCGCTCCAGCTTCAAGAGCCACTAAAGTATTGGCACTGGCCAAACCAAAATCATTATGCATATGGACTTCTATGGGCAAGGGACAGCGGGGAATAAGTTTCTGAAAAATATCAGCTACTACAACAGGCGTCAAACAACCTACAGTGTCAGCATAACGAATATGAAGGGCTCCCATTTTTGCCGCTACATCTGCCACCTGCAAAAAAAACTCCATATCAGCCCTTGAAGCATCCTCAGCTCCCACTGTCACAGTACAACCAAAGCTCTGTGCCAGAGCAATTGATTCTTGTAACTGGATAATGACCCACTCTCTGCTTTTGTTAATTTTTTGCTGAATATGCAGGTCAGAAACAGGTACGGAAATATGCATAAAAGAGCAACCACAAGCAACAGATGCTAAAATGTCTTTCTTAAAGGCACGATTCCAGGCAATTACCTTAGCTTGTAACGGGGCGGAGAGAATAAGCTTCATGGCTTCCTGCTCTTCTTCGCCCATAATCGGCACCCCAGCCTCAATAAACCCTATCCCTGCCTGATCAAGAGCCATGGCAATCGTTAATTTATCTGCAGCTGAAAAAACAATGCCGGGGGACTGTTCCCCATCGCGCAACGTTGTATCCACAATCTTGAACTTTCGTCCATCCTTCATAGTCATCTACCCTTTCTATGATACCACTCTATCTTGATATAATTTCCATAAAACAGCATCATCCACTGCTTTCTTTTGCAAAACAGCCAGCTTACGCACTTGTTTCAACAAATACTGAGCATCATTAGCCGATAAGACAATATTTTGTTCTTGAAATTTGGCCTGTATTGACGCAGTACCTGAATGTTTGCCAATGACTAATTTCCTTGACAATCCTACTTCCTCTGGCGGAAAAGCTTCATATAACTGTGGATTTTTTAGCACTCCATCTACATGGATTCCTGATTCATGGGCAAATATATCTTGCCCGATGATGGCCTTTGTCCCAGGAAGTTCCACGCCGATAGCCGATAATATTTGGTAGCAACTACGAGATAAGTTCTCTGTTGCCACTGTTTTATCACCAAGTAGCCGTTTTTGAATCATGATCATCTCTTCCATGGCAGCATGTCCCTGTTCTCCTACCCCAGCCACTGCTGTGGCAATACGCTCAACGCCAGCCAACATAGCCCCCATCGCATTGGCTGTCGCCAAACCATAAGCATTATGCCCATGAAACTCTAGCGCAGTGGGTATTCTTTGCGCTACAGCCGTTAGTCTTTTAAACGTGGATAAAGGATTAAGGAGGCTACTTCCATCACTATAGATAAAGGTCGTAACCCCCATAATGGAAACATCCCTCCATAATCCTTCAATTTCCTCTATGGAAAAATTCGATGTATTTTCTATACATAAGGCAATATTCAGTTGAAGTTTTTGAGCCGCCAGCAGCGTCGCAGTAACTTGATTGCTTAAAGCTTCGCCTGGATTTGGTCTACACGTTATCATAATATTTCTAAAACCCAGTTGATAAGCACACTCCACTTCCTCGACGCTCTCAGACACTTTGCCTCGCATCTGACTTTGCCGCAACATGTTCAGTGGCGGCAAGCTATATTTTTGCCACGCATTGACATCAACATCAATCACTCCTACCTGAAGGTTCCCGAGCAGCTCCAACAACCAATCCACATTTTCTCTATCCATGCCAATACGCATTCCTTCAGTTAAGGTTTGATCAACCCAGATCATTAGGTGCAACCCCGTTTACTAACATAAACATGGGTCTCAGTTGGCGATTTTTTCTCCACTCGGCCTACTAGTTTACCATCCTTCAACTCTAATTCAAGCCAAGGGGGAAGATGATTGCAGAGGATCTCGAGAGTGTAAAATTTCGCTTCTCGTAGAACATTCATCAGCACTTGTTTAGACGTAATGCCACTACCATTTTCCTGAATCTCTTTAATGGATATATAAAAATCCCCATTTTCTCGTTCGATGGGAACAGGTATGGCGTTACTTGTGCTTTGTTGGCTCATAGCCAGTTTATTTTGCTCTTGTGCCAGTATATAATCTAGGAAAGATAAAGGCTCTCCTTCAAATTCCCAAATACTGCACTGCATTTTTTCCAATTCAAAATAAGGTAACCCAACAACAGACCTACCAACAAAAATCTTACATTCCCCTAAAAATATAATAATTTCAGCCATTTGGCGGCGTAGTTCAGCCATTCCTCCCTGCTGATTTAGGAAAAACTTCTTTTCTCTGCTAAGCTGCCAAGAACCTTCTCTTTTTTGATAAATTATAACAGCACTCCCATCATAGGGTGAACTGGTCACACCATTTTCACCGATACATACTGCAATATCCTGGACCACAACAACGCCCCCTTTCACTATATATATTATCTCCACGCATTGAATAATTTACATTTGTCATTGCGAGGTAGGTTGCAACCTCCTAACTCGCAATGACAATAACTTAGTGCGGTATATATCATTATCATTTTTTTAAAGTTCTAATCGGGCAACAGGCACTCCGCCTTCAATATGCTCTTCCATAATAGCTTCTACATCATCAACAGTCACCGATCCATACCAAACATTATCAGGGTAAACAACAACAATCGGTCCTTTTTCACAAATACCAAAACAGCCAGTATTGGAAACAAATACTTCGCCGCCTAAATCCCGTTCCTCAACTTCTTCCGTGAATTTCATGACAAGATCGACGGCTCCTTTGGAATGGCAAAACCCCTTTTGTTGTCCATTAATTCTTGAGCTGGTACAGATAAAAATATGACGTGTCGGTTTATTCATGCATCTCATCCTTCCTTTATATTAAATTGCTGTTTTCAGCACTAGCTGCTGGGCCGCATATACTAAGCCCTCTTCCAAGGTGTAACAATATTCCACACTCATAACCCCTTGCTCTGCTAAACGTTTTTGCCCTTGAAAACCAATACGCATGGTTAACACGGCATCACAGTCAGCAACGGCTTGCAAAGCAGCACTTTTCCCGTCTTCTTCTAAATCACAATCCCCACTACCCGAGCAATATTTTTCTGTTTTACGTTTTTCCACAAGACTAAATTTCTTACCCTTGCCTTGGTAAATTAAAAACTCTGTGGCATGACCAAAATGTAAATCCACTAATTTCCCATGCTTAGAGGTAACAGCAATTTTATATTCTTGCCCATCATCATCTTGTGCCAAAACTGGTTCTTGGCTCTCGGGTTTCGTCATCCGGAATTCGTTTGACCGATCATTACCCAGTAGACCAATCGCATCAGCCCGACACTGCTTACAGTGCCTCATTTGTTGTACGTCAAGTTGACAAAGATCTCGCATTTCATTAATTTCCTTCATGCTAGTCTGAGGGAACTCTTCAAATACACTGCCTGGTGCCGGGATCAGCGGCATAATATTGGTGATAAAGACGCCTAACTCTTTCATTTTTTTCACAACGAGGGGAATGTGCTGATCATTAATACCTTTGACCATGACAATGTTAATTTTTACCAGTATGCCATGGGCAACTAAATAGGCTATACCTTCTAGCTGATTTTTAAGTAAAATGGCGGCACCTTCCACGCCTGTGTAACTTTTTCCTTCATAATTAACAACCTTATATAACTTGGCACCAATCTCAGGATCAAGACAATTGACTGTAACGGTAACATGGTTGATACCAAGTTCCACAAGCTCGTGGGCATATTTGGGCAACATTAAGCCATTTGTTGATAGGCAAAATAAGATATCTTCACCCTTAGCCTGAATGAGTTCAATGGATTTTCGCGTAACATCCCAATTGGCTAGTGCATCCCCAGGCCCAGCGATACCCACGACACTGAGGTTTTCAATATTTTCTTTCACCCAAGAAAACTTTTGACTGGCCATGTCTGGCGAAAGCACTTCACTAGTTACACCAGGTCTACTTTCATTGACGCAATCAAATTTCCGATTACAATAATTACAGCTAATATTGCATTGCGGCGCTACTGGTAAATGCATCCGAGAATATTTAGTATGAGCATCCGCATTATAACAAGGATGTTTACTGTTATCCATTACTTTCACCTCATTTTCCCCCAGCAATGTAGGGTAATATTAAAAATTAACCATCTTAACTATTTTATGTTGCTAAAGGTTTTTGATAATACTTTTCATACATGGAACTCCTGTATGATTTATATTTGTTTTCCAGCAGTGTATTGGTGATTCGGTCAAGTAACATCATGGTACCAGTATAACCTACGGATAATAGCCTTTGTCCCCCTACCCGGTCATGAATGGGGAATCCCAACCTAACCAGAGGAATCTCACCTTTTTCCGTTAAATAACGACCATCCGAAGGACCAATAGCAATATTGACGTTCATTTCTTGACAAGCTGCTAAAATAGCCGCAAAATCAGTTTCGATTAATATTTTACTATCTCCTACCCTATCGCCTAAAGCCGCTGTTACTAACTGATTGAGTTTACCTACTTGACCACCCGTAGCAATCACTGCTGGAAAAACGCCATTTTCTAAACAAGTTTTGGTTACAGAATATACGTTTTCTGGTTCACCAAAAATGACAATTCGTCCAGGGAAATTATATTTATGAGAATCAACCATTCCATCTAGCAAGCGTCCACGCTCATTTTTAAGACCTTCAGGAACATCATGGCCGGTAATCTCTACTAATGTGTTCATAAATAGATCTGTATTTTCCACACCAATGGGTATGGGAATATTATATAAAGGGACTCCAAACTGTTCTTCTAGGTATTTACCAGGTGATATGGCATCGTCAATAGTTACGCCCATCTGAATGGTCGCTACCGCACCACCCATGCCTTTTATATCAACTATTTTTGTACCATTTTCACTCATCTTGGTATAAGTCGGTAAAAATGGCCGATCTAAGGTATCGGAAAAATCAGGACACAATACATATTCAATTTTCATTTGCTCTAATATCCGTTTTAATTCACGAATATCCGCTGGACTGATATTAGGAATAATAATGTTAATTTTATTATAGATC
>Ga0209123_1001495_pt1 | contig 22951 bp, 16 predicted proteins | sample BarGraIncu00431A_FD_184500 | JGI IMG/M metagenome (GOLD analysis project Ga0209123, IMG submission 184500) | Arctic peat soil microbial communities from Barrow, Alaska, USA - Barrow Graham LP Incubations 004-31A (SPAdes) (version 2) | ecosystem: Environmental > Terrestrial > Soil > Wetlands >...
TGGACAGTTTAGGTAATGGCGACTATAACAAATTAAAAAGTAATAGTATTAGTGTCAAAATGAAAAATGGAAAATTATCTGTGGAATTACCAGTTGGAACTTATTTAATAGAGACTGAAGATGTCTATATGTATTCTGCAGAAAATACAATAATTATAAAATTAGGAGAAGTTATTCACCAAGACTTTCGTTTTTTTAAATGTACATCGTACTGAGAGAAATTGCAAAATGAACAAATACAAGCATTCTGTTGCAAAGATTTATTTTAGCCCGATGACTCAACATTGTGACCTCTGCCAATAAAGAAAAAAGAAGCAGGGTTGCAAACCATCGCTAGTAGGCGAAAGTGAAGTTCTGCAATTGAACATCACTTGTAATGGTGACCTCTTGTACACATAGTTTCGGCCGTCAGCAGTTATAGTAAAACAGACAGCAAAAATGAAAAATGCAATCATAGCTGGAGCAACTTCCGGAATAGGAAAAGAACTTGCCAAAATACTTGTGAGTGATGGATTCAACGTTGGAATAACCGGCCGGCGAACTGAATTGCTTGAAAGTTTGAAATCAGAAAAACCTGAATCTTACTTCATAAAGACTTTCGATGTGAGAGACGTCAATATTGCAGAAGTGAAATTGGAAGAATTAGTTTCTGAACTTGGCGGACTTGACTTGCTTATTTTAAGTTCAGGAACTGGTGATATAAACAATCAGTTAGACTTTGAAATTGAACTTCGCACCATTGAAACAAATGTTATCGGGTGGACTTTTATTGCTGACTGGGGGTTTAAATTCTTTGAGAAACAAAAACACGGACATTTAATAGCCATAACTTCCATCGGTGGACTCCGAGGAAACCGACAATCCACGTCTTATAATGCGACAAAAGCATATCAACTGAATTATTTGGAAGGGTTAAGACAGAAAGCCACTAAACTAAAAGCACCAATTTACATTACAGACATTCGCCCGGGGCTTGTCAATACCGAAATGGCAAAAGGTGAAGGGCTTTTTTGGGTAATGCCTGTTGAAAAGACTGCCCGACAAATTTATAAAGCAATCAAAAAGAAAAAGAAAATTGCCTATGTAACAAAACGGTGGAAATTCATTGCGGCGATTATAAAACGAATGCCATCAATGCTTTATGACAGAATGTGAACAATAAAAAAGCAACTGTCTGCAAACATATTCATGTCACTTTAGGTTTACAATCCTTTTCAACAATCAAATGCTAACAGTTCCAGCATTTCTGAGCATCCGGTTTATCGGATGGTTGTTCTTTTGTGTTTCAGTAAGAAAGATTCTTGATTTATCCACATTAGCACAAAACAATCACAAAATAGAATATGATTATCCGCACAGAATCCTATTCGGTCTATTTAACTGCTGACAGGGTTTATCTACCGCTGTCAGAGCCATATGATCCCTGTCAGCAGTCGGTACGACTCTGACAGCGGATGAAAATCAGAACAATTTGGGGACTTAGAACTATTCTAATGAAAACAGACCGATTCTCACGAACCGGTCTGCCAATAATCATTAATTCAAATTTATTGTATACTTAATTATGAGAATGCGCTGCAAATATAATAACTTTTCAACTAATACGTACAAATTGTACAAAAAAATATATTAAAGGAATAAAATATATTTCTTACTACTTTTAGATTAACGGAAACCCGCATTAATAAAGGGTTTTTAATTTATTTTAAAAAAAATAAGAAAAATAGTTGGTGGCGTTAAATCAATTTTTTATCTTTGGGGGCGAAAAATGAAATCTATCAGGCATATCAGTTTATATGGCAGATATACCTAATAAATAATAGTAGATTTAATTGAAATATGCCAAATTGGGGTTATTTATGTGTTAGCAGCAAGCCGAAGAAAAAAAAGAGAGAGAAACGACTACAGTAATTTTGCGACAACTGACAGACGAAAATACTCCTGAAAATAGAAGACAGAAATGAAAGTAAGAGACAGTGGAATGCCAGAAGAAACAAAATGGAATGACTTTTTTAATACAGATTTACTGTTATCTGAATTGAATATTGATTCACAAATTGTTGATTTAGTAGAAATTGGAAGTGGATACGGAACTTTCACAATTCCGACAGCAAAACTGATTCAAGGAAAATTGTACGCATTCGACATTGAGGAAGACATGATTGAGAATCTAAATCAGAAAATCCAAGACCAACTAATAGAAAACATTATATTAGAGAAAAAAGACATTCTTACTCACACAACCGGACTTCAAGATAACTCAATTGACTACGTAATGTTATTCAACATTTTACACCACGACTCACCCCTGGACTTTATTGATGAAGCCTATCGAATTTTAAAACCAGAAGGTAAAATTGGAATCATTCATTGGAGAAGCGACATTACAACACCACGTGGTCCTGACTTAATTATAAGACCAATACCAGAACAGATTATTGAATGGATTGATAAGCATAAATTTCGGATAGACAAACACCCATTTATAATTGAACCCTATCATTTTGGATTAATCATTTCAAAGATTTAAAGAACATGAAAATTGGAATTATTTTAGAGACAAAAGAATTAGAAAAAGCATGGAATGCTTTTCGTTTTGCAATTACGGCAAAGAAACAAGGACACGAAGTAAAACTTTTCCTTATGGGCGAAGCTGTTGAATGCGAGGGTTTAAAGGATGAGATATATAATGTCGACGAACAATTGAAAAAATTCGTAGAAGTTGGTGGGGAAATTCTGGCTTGCGGAACTTGTTTAAAATCGAGACATTTAGACAGTACAGAAGCTTGTCCTATATCAAATATGATTGACTGTGTGAATGTGGTTGTTTGGGCTGACAAAACAGTAACATTTTAACGACAAGCCGAACAAAAAAAGAAAGAAGAAACGACTGTGATACTATCAACCGAAATTGAAAAAATAAAGCTATGACTTTACGTAAAAACATTGATGACTTTAAACAACAGTTGAAAAACAAATCGTTTTTAAATACTGTGGGTGCATTATTGAAAAAGTTAGGTGCATCGTTGAATATTTATAAAAAATGGAAATTATATTCACAGGAATTGAAGGAACTAGAATTAAAGTCGAAAGAATATAAATTAAAATTTGCAGCGCTGGAAGCTCAGAGAATAGCAGAAAAACCTAAAAACAATAAAGTCTTTATAGTTCACGGAGGTAAAAGAGATTCATACAAGCTTAAACTTTGTGTTGATTTTTTAAAGAACGAATTACAATTGGAACCCATTGTACCTAAATACTCAAAAGATAAGTTAGATTTTAGTGCCATATATACATTTAACCAATTGAGAGAAGATTGTTCTGCAGCAATCATTCTAAGCACTCCTGCTATCGAGAATCAGTCATCGGAAGAAAACGAATTATTTAATACCTTTTATACAGAGAATCTGCCATTAAGTGATAACTTATTATTTGAGTGTGGATATTTTATAGGTAAATTTCATAAAGATAAACAATTTAGAGTTATAATACTAAAGAGCCATTCCATAAAAATTCCAGACGAATTACATGGTATTAAGTGTATTAGTTTTTATAAATCAACCAAAGAAACACTTTTTTCGCTAAAAAATGAGTTTAAAAGTTGGGGGTTTATAGACTGAAAGTCCTATTTTACCGTGCGATATAATAACGTGGGAAAATGGCGGCGCGACTTAAAGTCGCACTCCGATTATAAGAAATAATCCTGCTTAAGCGAAAGGAAGTACCAAACAAGGAAATCATATAAATTTTTAAAACAGTCACTATTATGAAAAAACTAATTTCAGCGACAATAACATTGGTTTTATGCATGTGTATATATGCACAACCTTCAGTTCTAACAATTAAACCGGCAAAGATAGAAGCCGGCAAGGATGTGCGGTTTACTTATACGGGAAAACTTGCTAAGAAAGGGACAATAATTGAAATTAAGATGTATGATGCAAAATCTTTAAGTTCTAAAACTATTCAAACAAAGTTGACCGGTAAAAGCATGGAAGGAAAATTTAATGTGCCTGATTCAATTATTTATGTGTCATTTGCCATCACCAACGGCGATAAAACCGATCGTAAAGATAAAGAAAGTGTAGGTTATGATTATAATGTTTATAAAGATGGCAAACCGGTTAAAGGAACATACCTTGTACAAGGCTCCTTATTAAGTTCGCTTGGTGGGGGCAGCAAAGCGCTTGATTTGATTGAAAAGGATTATACGCTATACCCCGAACAACGTGAAAAAACATTTAAGACCTATATTTATGTTCTGTCGAACGTAAAAGAAAGAAAGGCCGAAGCCATAGCGTTGGCTCAAAAAAAATTCGATGAAGGCTTACAATCTGACGCACCTGAGGAGGATTTATCCACTTATATTCGTTATATTTACAATGGTAACTATCAAAAACGTGATTCGCTGGAAAAAGAAGTAGTGAAGAAATTTCCAAAAGGGAGCACTAACTTCGTTATAAAGCTGGATCAATTGTATGCTAGTAAAGACCCTGATAAGATATTTCAGATGGTTAATGATATACAAAATGAATATCCGGAAAGAAGTAAAAGAAATATCTCTACAATAAGTACTATTCTGTCTAATACATATTTCATGAAAAAGGATTATGTCAATTTGGATAAATCTATATTAAATATTAAAGATAAAAGCTCCCGTGCACAACAATATAATAAAATAGCCTGGGATATGGCCTCGAATAATATTAATCTTCTGTTGGCCAAAGTTTATTCCGAAAAATGTATTGTGACCATGGATTCTGTGCTAAAATATGAAAAACCGGAAGCCAAATATCTGAAAGATTGGGAAGATCGCCAGGGTTATACCCAGGGAAATTTTTACGACACCTATGGCTATATTTTGGAAAAAATGGGTAATATAAAAGAAGCAGCTGAAAATGAACAATTGGGAGTTGTACTGTCAAAATCAAAAAATACATACATGAACGAACAGTTGATGAAATACCTGATTACCTTAAATCAAACAAAAGAGGCTCTAACGTGGGGTGATAAATTTTTAAGTACCGACAACAGTAGTGCTAAATTAGACTCACTTTACGATGTGGCTTATATCAAATTGAATAGTTCAGATTTCGGATTGGCTGCAGCTAAAGCAAAACTGATTGCTAAAATGAAATCGGCACCTGATTTTACCCTAAAAACGTTGGATGGCAAAACAGTTACACTTTCGGCATTGAGAGGAAAAATAGTTGTACTCGACTTTTGGGCTACCTGGTGTGGACCTTGTCTGTCATCATTCCCCGGTATGCAAAAAGCTATTGATGCACTGAAAGAGAATAAAGATGTATGTTTTTATTTTATAAATACGTTGGAACGTACATCACCGGAAACACGGCTGAAAGACATTAAAAAAACGATAGAAACCAAAAAGTTGAACTTTGAAATTTTGCTGGACAAACAGATAGGTGATCACTATCAGGTTGCAAAACTGTATAATATCAATAGCATACCCACAAAAATTATTATTGATAAAAACGGTAAAATCCGTTCGACTTTGGTTGGCTATAATAGTAATGAAACAGAAGTAGTTAATGAGTTCAAAGCAATGGCAAAACAGCTGAAGTAGAAATTGATAATTTAATCAACATGAAAATCCAACTTTCTTTCTCCTTAAAACTGCTATTTGTATTCACTCTTCTCGTGGTACAAAATGCTGACGCTCAGGTGACTTTTTACAATCGAATTATCCTTCCAAATCCTACCCGTGATAAAATGGTGAACTTTGGTATTTCAGAGATAAACAGAACTGCACTTGAAAAGAAGCTTGAAATTATCTCACAGAAAGCGAAGATAACCAGTGGTAAAGGTACAATCACAATAAATGTTGTATCTGACTCAATCCAATTGGTCAATGTTATCAATAACACAAAAATTAAATCTCCTCGTTACAACGGATGGCAATGTTATTCTATACGGACAATTAAAACCGGAAGTGACCTCGATATTTGGGTTTTAGCCACCGACAATTCAGGTGCAATGTACGGTTGTATGGATATAGCCGAAGGAATTAAAAATCAATCCATTGCCGAACTAAAAGATACCGACAATAAACCATACCTTGAACGTAGAGGAATAAAATTTAATATTCCACTCGATTTAAGAACACCAAGTTATTCTGATTTTAGCGATGCCTACCAACAGAATATACCTGTGATGTGGGATATGAATTTCTGGAAACAGCAGTTTGACGAAATGGCCAGAAACCGTTATAATCTGATCTCATTGTGGAGTCTGAATCCTTTTCCTTCGATGGTGAAAGTTCCCGAGTATCCACTGGTGGCATTAAACGACGTATGGCGTACAACCTTTGCTATCGGTGATAAATACGGATTTACCGGTTATGGTAACGATGGTTTACCCAAAGAACTACTGAGCAACTATGAAGTGGTAAAGAAAATTACTATAAACGAAAAAATCAAGTTCTGGCAAAATGTAATGGAATATGCCTATAACCGGGGAATTGAAGTGTATATGTTTACCTGGAACATCTTTACTATTGGTGAAATGGGAAAATATGGTATTACTCCCGAACGGAATAATGAAAAAACAATAGCCTATTTTAGGGCTTCAGTTCGTGAAATGGTGCTTACGTATCCCTATCTGTCGGGGATAGGAATTACTGCCGGCGAAAACATGCCTGAAAATAAAACAGATAAATTCAGCAAGGAACAATGGTTATGGAAAACCTATGGCGAGGGAATACGTGACGCTCAAAAGAAACAACCTACCCGAAAGATCAGATTGATTCACCGCTTTCACATGACCGGTTTGGATAATATTAATAACGAATTCAGGGATCTTCCATCGAAACCTGATTTGAGTATTAAATATTCAATTGCCCACATGTATTCCATTCCAAATCCACCGTTTGCCAATGGTGTGTTCGATATTCTTCCAAAAGACCAATTCATGTGGTTGACTGTGAGAAATGATGATATATACAGTTTTAGATGGGGAAATCCAACTTACGCCCGACAATATATACAGGCTATTCCAAGGCTTGATAAAATTGCCGGATTCAACATGGGTTCTGATGGATATTGCTGGGGACTTGATTTTCTGGGCAAAGACGGTGCTACGAATCGTCCATTAATAATTCAAAAACAATGGTATTCATTTATGCTTTGGGGGCGTTTGAGCTATAATCCGGATTTACCTGACGAATTGTTCCGTAAAACCATCGAAACCCATTTTCCGGAAGTATCATCTCAAAATTTGATGAATGCATGGTCGGCAGCCTCAATGGTTTTCCCCTGGATAACAAGACTTTCGTGGGGTGATATTGATTTACGTTGGTTTCCCGAAGCTTGTTCCAGCGTAAAAACCTACAAAGGGTTTTACACGGTAAAAGACTTTATGGAAGTTGACCCAATGCCCGGAAGCAACATTCAGAATATTACCGAATGGGCACAAAATTATAAATTGAACGCTAACGAATCACTTATGTCGCCAATGGCAGTAGCCGATAGTATTTCAAAATATTCAAAGATAGCCCTGATCTATGTAAGCCAACTGCCAATTAGAAAACAAGGTTCTTTTGATGAATTATCGCAAACAATAAGTGATATTGAAGCATTTGCTGCCATTGGTAATTATTATCAGGAAAAAATTAAAGGTGCCTGTTCATTGGCTCTTTATAATTTTTATGGATTGATGCAGGATAAACAAGAAGCCATTGAACATCTGATCAAAGCAAAAAATTTCTGGATACAATATGCTGCAATTTATGATTCGAAATATAAACCTGCCAATTACAATCGTGTGGGTTATATAAATATTCCTGAGTTAACAGCAAAAACCGAAATTGATATACAAATGGCAAAGGACTGGAAAGTGGGTGATATAAAAGCATACAAAAAAAGACCGATTACCGAGAATACGTTTAAAAAGTAATAACCACACTCCTCCTCGTATGCCACTAACCTATCCGACCGCTCCAAGCGGTCGGATGGATTAGCAACCTCCGCAGCATGGTATGTTATATAACATGTAAAACAGAAATAAAACCTTACATAAAATCGGTTATTTTGTGGTTCTACCCATCTTACCGCTCAAATCGGTCTGATGGATAGGAGTAATCACAAGTTACTTGAGTTTGGGATAAGAATGTATTCGAAAACCATTAAACTGACTTAAAATAAGGTAATAAGGTTAGGTTGAGATTGATAACCAAAGCTACTAAGGTAAAAAAGGTTAGCAAATAAAGTCTTAACCTACTATATAACTAATTGTAATATGCTATTAATAAGACTATTATAAATTGTATTTTTCAGCCATTCTTTGTTATCCTTATTGTTGTTCGATCCCAGATCGTGGGGACTTAGTAGCCAAACAACATTCAATTATAATTTAACCTTATTGCCTTATTCAAATAATTGAATATGCATGACTTTTAAATATCCTTATCCCGAACTCAGGTAAGTAAAACTACACCCAAAGGAACAAAAAATGAATAAAATACTCGCATTGAAAAAAATACTGACAGGATTCTTTATTTTACTGACCGGATTTTCATTTACTATCAAATGTCAAACAATCGCTTTGCAATACGATTCCACATCGGAACAAGTCAATTATGCAGCTAAAACGTTGATAAAAACCCTTGAAAGAAAAGGCTATCGACTAAAGAAAGGCAATGCTGACTTTCAGGTAATTTTTAAAGTTGACGCAAAAGCATTGACCAATGAGGGTTATTCTATCTCTTCAAAAGACAACATTATTACTCTTAAAGGGGGCGACGATAGAGGGATTCTATATGCCAGCCTTACACTTGCCGAAAATGTAAGAAACGGCATGAAACTTTCCAACATTAAAGCACAACATGAATCGCCCAAATTACATTTCAGAGCCATAAAGTATGATTTACCCTGGGATACATACCGTCATAGCTTTAGTTTAACCCAACATCAGGAAACATGCAGCGATTTGAAATACTGGGAATCGTTCCTTGATATGATGGCCGAAAACAGGTTTAATACACTCACTCTGTGGAACCTGCATCCTTATCCTTTTATGATTCGGCCAAAAAATTACCCTGAAGCCTGTCCCTTTACAGATAAGGAACTGAAAACATGGCAAACCTTGTTTCATGGTATTCTACGAATGGCAAAGGAACGGGGAATAGATACGTATATGGTTCCTTTTAATATATTCGTGAGTCCGGAGTTTGCAAAAGCTCATAATGTAGCCATGGATAACCTGGAACATAACTTTTTTCTGAAAGGTGATACATCAACTATCATTAAACGGTACACCCGCGAGTGCGTGACACAGTTGCTGGATGAATATCCCGAACTAACCGGTATGGGACTTACACTGGGCGAAGGAATGGGTGGAATGACTCCTCAGGAACGTGAAAACTGGATGAAAGAAACGATTATTGAAGGGATGCGACTGGCTCACCGGAAATCAAAACTTATCCATCGCATTCCTTTTTCGGGAAATACGGGTTCACTTGGTGCCACCAGCATAGAAATGGAACAAATTACCAGAAAAGGTATTGAAAAAGAAGCTGCTATGGATTTTATTGAGGGTCCGGTGTGGGCCGATTTAAAATTCAACTGGTCGCATGCCCATTCTACAGCGAAATTGATAAAAGTGCATGGAGGAAAGCTATACGGGACTTATTTCAATCCGATACCTGATAATTATAAAATAATATGGACAGCCCGCAACGAGGATTTTTTCTGCCTTCGGTGGGGAGTACCTGATTTTGTACGTCAACACATCAATTCAAATTCTCCGGCATATGTAGGTGGATATATTGTTGGTTCTGAAACGTATATCCCGGCCAAAGATTATTTCACAAAACCAGGAACCACCGTCGACTGGAAATATGCTTTCGAGAGACAATGGCTTTTTTATAAATTATGGGGAAGGTTGCTCTACAATCCGGCCACACCGGATGAAATATTCAGGCAGGAATTTATACGGCGTTATGGAAAAGATGCCGGAATCTTACTCGAAGCTAATTCACTCGCCGGAAAGACACCCTTACGTTTAGCTTCATCGTTTGACTGCGGATGGGACTTCACACTTTACAGTGAAGGATTTATGGCATTGAATACCGATACCAAGCGAGTGGAATATATAAACGTCAATCGCATGATCAATCAACCACCATTGGATTCCGATTATGTTTCGGTTCGCAATTATGTAAAAACAATTTCAGCCGGAAGTTCGTACGGTTCAACCAGCATTACACCACCCGTACTTTCTCAGATGTTGGAAAATGATTGTAATAAAGCACTGAGTCTTATAAAAGGAATTAAAACAGCCGGTAATTCTTCACTTCAGCAAGAAGTGGCCGATGTGAAGAGTTGGGCGTATCTGGGATTGCATTTTGCTGAGAAGTTGAAAGGAGCTGTGGCGTTACAAACATTCCGCACAATAGGAGGGGAGGAAAACAAACAAAAGGCCGTAATGCATCTGCAACAGGCACTGAAATATTGGGATAAGGTGATTGAAATTACCACTCCGTTATACAACGAAATGCCTTTAGTACATTTCAGCGAACAAGATGGCAAACCGTGGAAAGAAAATGATCAGCTTCGATTCCATTGGAAAAACCTGCGACCCGACGTAGCAAAAGACATTGAAATTGCTAAAGCAGGTCAGAAACAATAGAATCAACTAAGAAATTAATATGATTATCTGCAGAATGTAATAATCAATAGAATTCGATTAGGGTCTCGCGATTTTTAATCGCGGTAATTAAAGAACGCGATTAAAAATCGCGAGACCCATTTTGGTGCTCATAAATACACGGTTAAAAAACTGTAGGATACTTTGCTGACAATCAATAACTATTAAGCATCAACTATATAGAGCCAATTAGTTTGTTTTTTACCCTTATTTATTCCTTATTACTTCAGTTATGGGTGTCCCAATACATCCGCTCGGCATTTGAATATGCAATAAAGCAGCGAGTGTGGCCGAAATATCAGTCATTTCGGTTGTTCGGTTGGTAGTACCGTGGTCAATATTCCAACCCATAAAAATAAGTGGAATATGTGTATCATAAGGATTCCATACACTGTGAGTACAGCCTTTTTTGCAGGACGCAGGAAGCCAACCGGGTAAATTTATCATAAGCACACTACCGCTGCGTTGTTGGTTATAGCCGTTTATCATCAGGGTTTTTAATGGTTCAGGGATTGAAGCTTCAGCTATCCGATCCTGATCAACTGCATACTGAATTCCATCCTGATGAATAAGATAATTTATGGAAGCTGATTTGATCTCGTTTATATTGAGCTTTAGGCTATATATCAGTTTTTGATTGTACGTTACCTGGAAATTGTCAGTGCCTAAAATTAGTTTTTTAGCACCAAATTGTTTTTCAATTGTTTTTACAAGATTTTTTTCCAAATCTTTTGACAATAATCCGGTAGGCATTTTGTTTGCTCTGGAGAATCCTTCGGCTTGTGCTGAACCATGGTCGGCAGTAAGGAACACCAGGTAGTTGCCTTTTCCTATTTTCTTATCCAGATAACTGAAAAATCCGGCTAATTCTCTGTCCAGTCGAAGATAAACATCTTCTATTTCAATGGCATTGGGACCCACTAAATGTCCGCAATAATCAGTTGATGCACAGTTGATAGTCAGGAAATCGCTCGAAGCTTCCTGTCCGAGGTTGTAACCTTCGATGGCCGCTTTAGCAAACTGCAATGTAAGTGTGTTGCCGAATGGCATTTGGCGTAATGAGCCATGGTCGGCGGCATAGGCTTTTTTAGTATCGTACGGAAAGACAGGTTTTGTAGCACCTTTCAATAAGCCTTCCCATTCTACATCGTCGGCTGTACTTTCGGTATATTGACTTATTGGAAGTAGGGTATTCCACCCGTTGGATATCAATTTTTCAATGGGCTTATCGTTGTTGAAGTCATTTACCCACGTGGGAAGTTCTTTCATGTAGTACGAACTGGTGATGAATTTGCCCGAAGCATCGTCCATCCAGAAAGAAGCAGTAGGATTATGTCCTGCCGGTAAAATTGCTGCTCTGTCTTTGAGTGAAATACCAACAACTTTCGATTGGAAGTTAGTTGCCAAACGGAGTTCGTCGGTAATAGTAGTTACCAATAAGTTATGGGGCGACATTTTGCCCGCTTTACTATTGGCTCCTACGGTTGTCACAGTGGAGTCGTCGGTACAATAAACTGATTTCCCTGTGTTGGTATCAATCCAATCGTTTCCGGCAATGCCATGGATGGATGGTACCGAACCGGTAAAGATACATGTATGTCCAAGGGCTGTTACTGCTGGTATATAGTTAATCATTGTGTTTTCGCACGAGAACCCTTCACCAAGCAGTCGTTTAAAACCTCCCGATTCGTACTTGCTATAAAAGCGGTAAAGATAATCCCAACGCATTTAGTCAACTACAATGCCTACAACTAATTTAGGACGATTCAATTCAGTTGTTTGTGATTTGTTTTTTTGAGCTGACATGAAACCTATTGTTGTCAGTATCAAGATAGTTGATATAAAAATTCTTTTCATTTTTCAGTTGATATTAGAATTGATTACGAAGATAATGCAAATTTAAAAAAGTAGAGTTTTTTTTTAGTTATTTCATACATTCTTAATAAAAGAAATTATAGAATTTTCACTATCTTTGCTTTTCAAAAATAATGAAATATTAGTATGTCCAGGTACATTAAAAAGAAAAAGGAAGAGATAGGATTATCCCCTTATGCATTGGTATTCAGGGGTCAAAAGAAAACCGATAAAATTCTGTTGTGTGCCATCGACTTTGATCTGGAAGATGTTCAGGAACAAAAAATCACCTCGCCAGAACAATTGTTGAATTTACGAAAATCGAAGAAACTTACCTGGTTAAATATTGATGGACTGGATAATATTACGTTAATGGAAAATCTGGCAAAGGTTTTCAAAATTGAGAATAATGTACTTTCGGATGTAATGAACCCGGAATCTCGTCCGAAAGTTCAAGAGCTTGAAAACGGAATTTTTGCCACTATTAAAATACTGAAATATAACGAGAAAACCGATAGTTTAAATGCCGAAAACCTGAGCTTGATTTTTACCGAAAACACGTTGATATCTTTTCAGGAACAACCGGACCTTGTATTTGAACCTATTCGGGAACGAATTCGCAAGCATAAAAATAAAATTCGTACGGCAGGAACCGATTACCTGGCTTTTGCACTGTTGGATGTGGTGGTTGATAATTATATTTACATAATTGGTTTGCTGGGCGAAAAAATTGAAAGTTTAGAAGATGATATGACCAGTAATCCGAAGAAAGAATTATTGGAAAGTATAAATACATATAAACGAGAGTTGAATTTTCTCCGAAAGAACATTAAACCGGCGAGAGAAATGATTTTGAATCTATCTAAAATGGAATCGGAATTTATTCATGACGAAAACCATATTCATTTCAAAGAATTACAGGATAATATCAATGAAGCCTCCGAATTATCGGATAGTTACCGTGAAATTCTTTACGATCAACTAAGCATATATCATTCATCAATGAGCACCAGACTGAATGATATTATGCGGGTACTTACCATCATTTCGGTTATATTTATTCCCATCACTTTTATTGTAGGCGTGTATGGAACCAATTTCGAGAATTTCCCTGAAATCCACTGGCGATATGGATATTACGTCATGTGGGGAATTATGCTGCTCACCATTTTGGGGATGATATGGTATTTTAAACGAAAAAAATGGTTCTGAGTGGAAATTTCATTTCAATATGAAAAACACAGTAAGAGTTTACTATGCATATATGCACAGTAAACACCATCGGTGTAACTATTATCAAAAAAACAAACTGTGGGCGCAAAAGCTGTTAGTCATTAAAAATTAAATAAAATATTCATGATCAAAAAAAATTACTTTTCTAAATTTTTCATTACAAGTATTGTTCTCTTTTTCGGATTTAATGCATTTGCATGGGTTGGTGGATCAACCCCAAAGTTACATGTTGAAGGTCGCTACCTGAAAGATAATCATGGTAACACTGTAAACCTTCATGGTGTGGCAATAACTCCCAGTCCATGGTTTAATGGTGGTGGATCGGGTATATGGCGGTGGAATAATTATGATGTAACGGGTTGTTTAAACTACAATAACTCGGTGATGGATAGACTCACAGATACATCGGCCGGATGGTATCTTAATTATATAAGACTTCACATGGACCCTTATTGGTCGAATACACCGGGTATGCAAACTACCGGTGAAAATGACATTTCGGCTTTTGACTTTGAACGATTTAAAACGGCAATTACCAATGTAATCATACCCATGATTAATCATGCCAAGTCAAGAGGGTTGTATGTAATTCTTCGCCCACCCGGCGTATGCCCCGAAAAAATTGCCGTGGATGATGCTTATAATAAATATCTCATGAAAGTTTGGACATATATATCAACTTGTCCTGAACTGAGAAATGCTGACAATGTGATGTTTGAATTGGCGAATGAACCGGTACAAATCATGTTGCCAAATGGGACGTATGGGGGTAATACACAAGCTCATTTTGATCAGCTCAAACTGTTTTTTCAGCCTATAGTTGATGTAATGCGTGCTAATGGTGCTAATAATATACTCTGGATACCTGGAACGGGTTATCAATCTCAATACAAAGGGTATGCTGTAAATCCTATCGATGGAACGAATATCGGTTATGCGGTACATATCTATCCGGGATTTTTGAACGGTGGTCCCGATTATAATGCCTTCAAAAGTGGATGGAATGAAAACGTAAAGCCGGTGGCCGATTTTGCCCCGATAGCGGTAACTGAAGTTGACTGGTCGCCTCAGATGGGAGTAGATGCAAACGGCAAATCATATAATATGGGAACGTGGGGTACGGGTACAACCGGTACGGCGGCCAGTCCGGGTTTTGGTTACAATTTCAAACGAATAATGGACGAATCGGGCAATGTAAGCTGGAATCTGCTTGCTCCCGAAGGTCTGATTGACAGAGGTGAGCCTACGGGTGGAATTGCCTTTAATAATAACCCCGAAGCATGTGCAAACGCTTGTTATAACTGGTATAATGACTATTCAAAAGTAAATTTTGCACGGCCTGATTTTGTATATCAATCGCACAGCGATAATGGAAATGGAACATATACCAATCCAATAATATCTGCCGATTTTCCCGATCCGGATGTAATCCGTGTGGGTAATGTATATTACATGGTTAGCACAACGATGTTTACTTTCCCGGGAGCTACCATTCTGAAATCATATGATCTGGTTAATTGGGAATTTTGCAGTAATCCGCTGGAAAAAATTGAAACTTCCGACTGTTATAACCTGGATGGATGTAACCGTTACGGTCGTGGGCAGTGGGCCAGTAGTCTGAAATATAATAATGGCACTTATTATCTCCATTTTAATACGCTGAACGAAGGTAGTTATTTGCTGACTGCCACCGATCCGGCAGGTCCATGGACCAAGAGAAAATTATCATCTTCTTTTTACGATGCGGGTCTTTTTTTCGATGACAACGGGAAAATATATATTGTTTCTGGTATTAATAACTTACATATTGCCGAACTGGATGCCAATTTTAATGTAGTTCAGGATCGGGCAATTACGCTTGGTAATGTTGCTGCTGGTATTGACAACTCTGCAACCGAAGGAAGCCATTTGTATAAGATTAATGGGTACTACTATATTTATGCTACCACCGGTGGTTATTTTGCTACTCAGGTAGCTTATCGATCAACTTCTATTTTTGGACCGTACGACGAAAAAGAAGTCTTTAATAGTAATCGCATTCATCAGGGAGCTTTGGTACAAACACAGACCGGCGAATGGTGGACCATATTATTTGCCGATAAGGGGGCATTGGGTCGTTTTCCTAATTTACTGCCTGTCAAATGGGTTGACAATTGGCCGGTAATTGGGTTGAATGGTGCAGCAGTCACCACCAATATAAAACCAAATGTTGGGAAAGAATATCCCGTAACAACATTGCCAACAAACGATAACTTCAGAGACTACAAATTAGGCATGCAATGGAGTTGGAATCATAATGCAGATAATTCCAAATGGTCATTGACAGATCGTCCGGATTACCTGCGTTTAAAAACAGTAAGTGTAGTTGATAGTCTTCATAAAGCAAAAAACACACTCACCCAAAGGATATTCGCTTATCCGCAAGATCCGACTCATTCATACGGAACAATCAAAATGAGTATCAAAAACATGCAGGAAGGTGATGTGGCAGGTTTGGCTATTTTTCAGAAACCCTATGCTTTTATTGGGATTAAAGTAATAAATGGTCAGAAAAAAGTGATGGTGGAAAATAATAAAGTACAGGAAATTGGAACTGCCATAACCGATTCGATTGTTTACCTGAGAGCGGTTGCAAATTATAATACCAGTATTGCAAGTTTTTATTACAGCACGGACAATGTAACATACACTAAATTCAGTACTGATCTGAATATGAAATTTGACCTGGCGATATTTACCGGAAATAAATTCTGCCTTTTCAATTATGCTACCATACAAACGGGTGGATATGTGGATATTGACTGGTTCTCAACAGAAGGTAATTTTACCCAGGATAAATTTTTCGATAACTCGTTTGTAGGATACAGTGCTAATGCATTGACTTTGACAGATCTTTTAATCGACAATAAAGATATTACGCTATTGACGGGTAGCACCACCGGCTTATCGGTTAGAGCTTTGTATGCCGATGGTCATAGCGAAGATATAAGCATTGGAGCTACTTATACCAATTCCAATCCTAATGTTATAGAAATTGTAAATGGTAGAATCATTGCCAAAGCAGATGGAACAGCAACAGTAACCGTGAGTTATAAAGGTGCACTGGGTGATAGTAAATCAGTTGATTTACACATTATTTCTTCTACATTCCCATTAGTTAGTGGCATTTTCAATCCATCTATTTGGACTACCGGAACATTTGATCAGGCAAGTAAAACATTGGTTACCGGACAATGGGGATTTGGCGGTTGGAGTTACAGCAACGGTGTAAATCTGACAGGTTATAAGTATCTGGTAGCCAAATTAAGCGCTGATAATACCAGTATGATTTCTTTCAGGGTATTTGATGAAAACAGTTATTGGTCTACACCCGCGCAATATGATTTTGGAACCAGTCGTAGTGTAGTGGTAACACTTGCCAATATGTATAAATCAGGCACTTCCACTAAGATGAATCCAAGTCATATTTATATTGTTGGGTTCTGGTCATCGGGTGGTAAACCGATTAATATTGAGAGTGTTTACCTGACAAACTCCGATACCTATGAACCACCTACAGATGTAAAAGCGGTTATATACAATGAAATTGATGAAAACAAATTGGTTGATGTCTATACAATAATCGGGATGAAGGTTCGCTCTCAGGTTAAGTGGAAAGATGCCATTAAAGGACTTTCCAATGGATTATATATTATTGAAAAAAGAAAAATACTGGTTACGAATAACTTAATGAAGCAATTTTAAAAATAAAATATTAATATTATGAAATCAACACACGTATTTTTAATGACTATTATTCTGGCCTTTGTAACAAATGGGTCTTTGGCTGGAAAAGACATTCAGGTTTTTAGCCCGGATAAGCAGCTTTCTGTGCTGGTAACAGTTAAAGACGGACGACTTTCGTATTCAGTTAAATCTAAGGATATTCAGGTGCTTGAAACATCACCTTTAGGAATTACTGTTGACAGTATTGATTTAGGTAAAGGGGCCAAAATCGGTGTCCAGACTAAAATGAATGTAATCAACGAAACATATCCGATTGTTGGAAACCATTCAGTAGCTATAAATCGTGCTAACGAAGCTGTAATACCTGTCGAATCTTCTGCTAAAGCTTTTAAACTTATTGTGCGGGTTTACAATGATGGAGTTGCAGTTCGTTATATGTTACCCGAAGGTTCAAAATACATAAACGGTGAATCTACGGGTTGGAATCTATCTGAAAAGACCAAGAAAGTTGCCTGGTCAGGATTCAATCAAAGTTATGAGGCATTTAGTTCTGTGACAAGCCTGGATAAAATACCAGAGGATAAGACAATAATGGGTCCTGTTACCTTTGAAACTGCGGGTCTATTTCTTTCTATTTCTGAAGCTGATTGCGAAACATTTTCCGATCTGGCATTTGTACGCAGCGGAAATCTGCTTAAAGCCAATTATCCATTTGCAAAAAAAGGATGGAACATCCAGAAACGGACTGATAATAGTTCTTTAGTTTTAAATGGAACCTATAAAGGTCAATTGGTATCGCCTTGGCGTACAACTATAATTGCCCGAAATCTTACCGATTTGATAAATTCTGACTTATTGATGAATTTGTGTCCGGCACCTGCTAAAGGTATGGATTTTTCGTGGGTTAAACCCGGTCGTTGCCTATGGCAATGGTGGAGTGTTGGGAGTCCACAGTTTGACGATCAGAAAAACTGGTACGACGCTGCTGCAAAACTGAAATGGGAATATTATCTGGTGGATGATGGATGGCGGAATTGGAAAAAAGAGGGCAAAGATCAGTGGGCATTGTTAGCAGAAGTAATTGCTTATGGAAAAACAGTAGGCGTAAAATCGATTGTGTGGGTCGACTCTAAAGAAATGCGCGAGGGAGCAAAACGCAGAACATATTTAGAAAAAGTAAAAGCCATTGGTGCTGACGGTATTAAAATTGATTTTATTCCTGACGCTAATTCTGATATTATGCAATGGTATATGGGTACTATGCAGGATTGTGCCGAATTGAAATTGCTCCTGAACTTTCATGGAAGTGTAAAACCAACCGGACTTACCCGGACGTATCCAATGGATATAACCCGTGAGGCAGTTCGTGGTAATGAATATAATATGACAAGATATCGTAGGGTTGCTCCATTTGAACAAGATGTAAGTTTACCGTTTACTCGTTTAATGGCCGGAGCAGCTGATATTACTCCTGTAATATTAGATCCAAAGCAATTAACCTCTACAAAATTCACCTGGTCACATGAGTTTGCACAAGCCATCATATTTCTTTCGCCAATAACTCATTTTACCGACCAGTATAAATTCTATGTTGAAAGCCCTATGTTCGATTTATTTCAGCAGATACCTACTGTTTGGGATGAAACTAGGGTATTAGAGTGCACAAGTATGGGTGAGGTAGTTGCTTACGCCCGTCGTAAAGGTAATACCTGGTGGGTTGGTGTCATGAATGGCGCTACTGAAAGAGAAATAAAAATAAATTTGGATTTTCTCAAGAAACCAACAAAAGCTACATTGATTTTCGATGATAAAGCAAGCAATACCAGTATTGACAGAAAAGAAAAACAAGTTTCACCAAAGGACATATTGACTCTCAAATTAGTCCCGGGTGGTGGCTTTGTTGCAAGATTGTAAATTGCTAAAAATATGTTGAATAATAAGTATATACTTTTCCTCGCATTATTCTTTATCGGTTTACCATGTAATTCAAAAACAGTTAAAGAATCACTTCCTAAACTTCAGCTATCAGAGAACAAAAGGTTCTTTGTTACTGAAAAAGGTACTCCGTTTTTTTGGTTGGCAGATACAGGATGGTTACTTTTTTCAAAACTTAGTCGTGAGGAAAGTGAAAAATATTTTGAAGACAGGCATCAAAAGGGATTCAATGTGATTCAGGTTATGGTTTTGCATGATATTAAAAAGGAAATTAATTTCTACGGAGATTCAGCACTGATAAATTCACAGATTGATCGTCCACCTACAACGCCGGGAAATTCACCCGATAATCCTGTTCAATATGATTATTGGGATCATATGGATTACGTCATTAATCTTGCGGAGAAAAAAGGTTTATATGTTGCAATGGTACCAATTTGGGGTTCCAATGTTAGGAATGGAGGTGTATCAAAGGAACAAGCAGCAAGATATTCTTCCTGGTTGGCTGAAAGGTATAAAAACAAGTCGAATGTTATATGGCTAAACGGTGGGGATGTGAAAGGAAGCGATTCCATTGCAACTTGGCAAATTATCGGATCGACTATAAAGAAAACTTCACCTGACTAATTAATTACTTTCCATCCTTTCGGTAGAACTCAATCTTCAACGTGGTTTCAAAAGGAGACTTGGCTCGATTTTAATATGTTCCAGTCAGGACATCGAAATTACGATCAAGATAACGAAGGCCTGCGTTATGGAGAAGATAACTGGAAATACGTGGTGAATGACTATCAAAAAACTCCGGTTAAACCTACGTTGGATGGCGAACCATCTTATGAAGGAATTCCTCAAGGCCTTCATGATACAACGCAACCCTATTGGACTGATTCAGATGTAAGACGTTATGCTTATTGGTCGGTTTTTGCAGGAGCCTGTGGATTTACTTACGGTAATAGTGCTATCATGCAATTTCATAAAGAAAATGATAAATCATCGGCATATGGTGTAAAAGACTTATGGGAAGTAGCGCTTAATGCACCCGGAGCTATACAGATGAAATACCTGAAGCAACTGATATTGTCGAAATCCTATTTGGACAGGATTCCTGCTCAGGATTTAATTGCTGGAAAACAAGGTGAAAAGTATGATTACATGGCAGCTACACGAGGTAAAAACTATGCATTCATATACACTTTTAATGGCAGCAACATAAATATAAACTTAGACATACTTCGTTTCAACAAAACTAAGGCATCTTGGTACAATCCACGAAATGGGGTTTATACTTCAATTGGAGTATTTAAAGCAAAAGGTATTAGAACTTTTAATCCACCAGGTGAAAAAACGAATGGAAATGATTGGATTCTTATTTTGGAAAGGATTTAATGAAATTTTAGAGAAGAATGATAATTTCTATATTAATCTAAGTATATTTAACACATTCAATAATTGCTTTCATTTCATTTGCCAGCGTACAAGCAAATAAATAAATGTCGCCACCTTCTTTTATTCTAAGTTTCTTTCGGAGTTCATTAACGCTAATCGGATAATTTCGGGTGGTGATATTCGCTTTTTGAACTTGATTAGACAATTCTTTAAGTTCTGATTTCGAATTATTCCATGTTTTTATTACATCGAAAATTCTTCCTGGAAATTGAAGTAATAGTTTATTTGATGTGTATAAATGAGTACTAGTATGTAGTTTACGTATACCAAAGCGATCTGCAATAATTTTAAATGCACCACTTTTCATAATGGATGCATTCGGTTCATACAAATATTTTTCTAAAGTGGAAGTGTAAGCTATCGAAGTATTTTTTGATTCATCAATATCAAATTCAAAATACTGACTAATTTTGCTTTTTGTGATATTAATCGTCTTGATTTTGTGATTAATGGTGGTATTTTGATTTAATATAAATAGAATTTCTTTGCATTCATTCTCAATACTTATCACATGGATTTCTGTTGTATTAGGCAATTGGCTTATGGCAGCTGTTAAATCAAGCATTGGCGACAATTTAATCATCACATTTGTTGCTTTTTCCAGTAAAAGAGAAGATAAAGCAAAAACATTGGGTTCGCAATCAGCGAGAAGAACTACTTTCTTACCACTTTCACTTCGTCGCACCGGATCGACAAAAATCCAATCGACATGATTCATTTCTTTCAGATATTTTTCAGATTCAGCTTGTATAACTTCAATATTATACTGATTCAACACATTGAAATTATGTTTGGCTAAATTACATAATTCGGCTTGTCGCTCGACATATATTGCATGAGTAAAATGTGCAGCTATAAAACAACAATCTACACCGAATCCACCGGTGAGATCGACAAATATATTTCCTTCGCACAGTGACGATTTATACCTAGCTGTTGATTCTGAGGATGATTGCTCCAATGAAAGTTGTAAAGGGTATAAAATCTCATCATTATCGAAAAACAAAGGAACTTTTGCCTTTATTTTCTGCTTTCCGTTGATTTGGCGCATTGCCAATGACATATCAACCAATGGAAAACGATTGGATTGTAAGGCTAATTGATGAACGTCAGCGTTAATATTATCCGAGATAAACTGACTGGTTTCTTCGTTCATGGTTGTTCAATAAATTTGTTTCAAAAGTAATGATTAAAATTAAATCCACGAAAATCCACGAAAATATCTGAATTGAAATAAAAAAGGTGTTTGAATTCAAATTCAAACACCTAATGAATCTTTATTTTAAAATAATTACCACATTAATACAACACGAAAATCCATTGCATCGGGTTTTATAGCAGCAAAATCAGAAGTAGTAAAATAGATATCTATACCACCCTGAGTATAGTCGAAATCTACTGTTTGAGTCCAAAACTCCCCAAGAGAATTTTGATAATGTCGAACATACGGTAAGAGTTGTTGTGCATCTCCATTATAATAATACGCAGTAACAGAACCACTCTTAAATATGGTGTAATTTATTTCAGGCATTGACAAATGACAAGAATAATACCTGTTTAATCCATTTGCATCAGTTGATTCTACCCAATCACTTTTTTTTACAGATAAGTTTATAATTTGTTTTGTACTTAATGGTTCTGGAATCGAATCATTGCATGAAACAACGAATAATGCAATAACAAATAATAAAAGAATTTTTTTCATGGAACGTGTTTTTAATTAAATATTAATGATAATAATTTTATAATCAAACTTTATAAATGGATTAAGATACTAACATTTTAGCTATATTAATTATTACAAATATGATACCAAAAATCATTTTAATTACCAAATAGATTCAAATAAATCAATTAAATATTTATTTTGATTTTTAAAAATCACATAATCAGATAATTTGATTTTTTAAGTGATTTTTTCTCGACAGTTTAATAAAACATAGTAAGTATTTTTTGTACATTTGCACCTGATTTTGGTATCGAAACAATTTTTCGTTGAATTGATAAAAGGGAATCCGGTCAAATTCCGGAACAGTACCCGCTGCTGTAAGCTCCATATCAAACGTTTTGAACAACACTTTTGCCACTGGTA